>Ga0256847_1000089_pt1 | contig 62399 bp, 51 predicted proteins | sample TeddybearmetaG_FD_189099 | JGI IMG/M metagenome (GOLD analysis project Ga0256847, IMG submission 189099) | Hydrothermal vent microbial communities from East Pacific Rise, Pacific Ocean - Teddybear | ecosystem: Environmental > Aquatic > Marine > Hydrothermal vents | place: Pacific Ocean: East... | reverse complement strand
CCACTTCGGTCGAAATTAAAGTAAAGGCAAACTCCTTGATTCTTCGACTTCGATGAATCTTCGCTCAGAATGACAAGGAGTGCCTGACTGCGCTGGCGCTTCGCTCAAGATGACAAGGAGCTTATTTCTTGAGAAAGTGCAATTTGTGATACACACGTTAAAGTCAACATCTAATCCTTTATGCCCAACATTGCTATCTTTGCGGTGAGAAGTGATTTAAAAACATATTGTTAATTCCTTTGCATGTCTTTGATCTCCAACTTATCGCATTTCTTTCGTCACTTAGCTAATGCTAAGCTCCTTAAGAATTGCTTCAATTTGAAAACCAAATACCTACAAATCATTTTAACATACATTTTTAAATCACTTCTATGAATTGGTCTTCATACATAAAAGGATTCGAGGCTTATTTATTGCTTGAGCGCTCGCTTTCTAATAATTCGGTCGAAGCTTATAAATATGATGTTGACAAGTTGTATCAATTTGTTGTGGCTACGAATCTGAATAAGCAGCCTGAACAATTGGGTTTGAATGATTTGGAAGACTTCATTCATTATATTAATAAAATTGGAGTAGGGGAATTTACGCAGGCAAGAATACTTTCTGGCATTCGGGCATTTTACAAATTTTTGTTGATGGAAGATATCATAGATAGTGATCCTACAGAATTGTTGGAAGGGCCCAAATTGAAAAGAAAGATTCCTGATGTGCTAAGTTTTGAAGAGCTGGTTTTAGTTTTTGCGGCTATAGATTTAAGTAAGGATCATGGTCACCGCAATAGAGCTATTTTAGAGACTCTGTATGCATGTGGAATTCGAGTAAGCGAGTTGATAAATTTGCGAATAAGTAATTATTTTCCAAGTGAAGGATTTATACGGGTAATTGGAAAAGGTGATAAGGAGAGGGTTGTACCCATAGGAGGTGAAGCCATTGGACATATTGATAGGTATCTTAAATTCAAACGTGTACTTGTTCCTGTGGTAAAGGGACAAGAGGATTATGTTTTTTTGAATCGAAGGGGCAAGAAATTGAGCAGGGTAATGGTTTTCATTATAATAAAGAAAGCGGTTGAATTAGCAGGAATAACTAAAACGGTAAGTCCTCATACATTCAGACATTCATTTGCAACACATTTGGTAGAGGGCGGTGCGGATTTAAGAGCTGTACAAGATATGCTGGGTCATGAAAGCATAACTACTACAGAAATATATACACATTTGGATCGTTCATTTTTAAGAGATACCTTGGTGCGGTTTCATCCTGGTTACAAAAATTAAAATAGAAATGAAATTGACATATTTGAGAATAGGTTTGTTGCTTTTTATGGCTTTGATTCTGCTTAATTGCAAGTCAAGTAAAAAAGAAACTACTTCAAAAGTGGCTCAAGGATCGGAGAATTACTTAGTTTTTTTGGATAAAAGTACTGCTGAAAATCAGATTATTAAAGATGCCACTGATGGTTTTTTTGAGTCGATGACTATAGCAGATATGTCTATTCAATTGAAAAAATCGGATATGCCGGACTCAGGTGGAGAGTCCAAGGTGCTTTATCAAGATTTGTTGCGTTCAGAAATGGAAGATTTCTCGGAAGAAGAGAAAAAGTTCATGGAAGAAGTTTTTGCTTCGGCAAAAGCTGCCATTGACAAAGTAAATCCAAAATTATTGCCTTCAAAGATAGAATTGATAAAAACTAAAACAAATCACTATGGTCCTGATGTTTATTACACTAGGGAAGATGCGATTGTAGTTCCAGACAATATATTTGAAGAACCTTCTGTCAAAGACCAAATGCCAATAATGCTGCATGAGATATTTCATATTTTAAGCAGATATAATAAAGCGTTTAGAGAAGAGATGTATGCTTTGATTGGGTTTATTGAATACAATGAAAAATTGATATTGCCAAAAGAAATATCTGACAAACTATTGACCAATCCCGATGGAGTAAGTCGACGTTATGCCATAAGCCTTAAAGACGAAAATGGCAAAGAACAGTTAGCTTTACCTTTGATTATGAGTACTAAAGACAGATATGAATCCTCCATGCCTATATTTTTTTCATATCTATCATTTGATTTGTTTCCGTTAATTAAAATCACTCAAAATCAGGTGAGTTTAGGCTTGAACGCGACAGGTGGGTCAGCTTTGTCAATTGAACACAACGCAGATTTTTTCAAGCAGATAAAAGACAATACCCAATACATAATCCATCCAGATGAAATAATGGCAGATAACTTTATGATGGCAGTAATAGCGAATAAGAACGATTCATTTGACAGTTTTTCTGAAGAAGGAAAGCAGCTGCTTAAAGATGTTCTGGAGATTTTAAGAACATATGAATAGTATTATTTTGAAATTTTGAATATGATTTGATTGGTCTCAAAAGAAGGTTCAAAACATTTCTATAAAGAAATCGGGCTTACCAATCTTTGCAAGCTTGGGAATCCCTTTACACGCTATGGCCGAGATTCCCAAGCCTAAAAGGATTGGTAAGCTCTGTTTTATATGTAGTTGTGAAATGCACGTAAAAATATGGCTACCCCAATTAAGGGATAGCCATGCCAAAAAATAAATACGCTCACTTATTTTGGCGTTAAAGTTACAGTAGCCTTATCATCAAATTCATTGACCCAGCTATATGTAATCGTTCCTGTTCCAAGATCCACTTTACCAGTTATTGTTGCAATGGTTCCAAACGGTTCAGTAAATTCAGCAGACACATCATCACAAAGCACGGATATTTGTGCATTGAGGGCACCTGCGGATACAAGCTCAGGAGTGATTCCATAAATCTCATACCAGAAAACATAAAGTCCGGCTGACCAATCAGATATTTGATATTCACCATCTGATATCTCTACAATTTGAACTTCATCCTCAACAGTTGATACATCAGGACAACAATCATCTGTAGATGTCCCAGTTGTAGTAGAAGTATAATCTCCTGCTATATTTCGAGTAGGACAGTCATCATCTTGAATTAGTATTTTCGTGCTTGATTTAAAATTGGCAGGACCCACAAAACCAGCTTTTCCATTTTGTGTGTTTTCGAGGTCGATTACTACCTCTAAGATCCCACCAGTAAATTCTTCATTGTCAATAATTTGTAGATACACTGTATCACTAAATCCATTATCGGAGTTGAAGCTTAAATCCGATGATGAATTTACTATAGAATAATCTGTATCTATAATTGCAGTAGATAATGTCGTGTTAACCGAGAAGTTTGCAGATCCATTTCCACCATCTTTAGTACTATAGTGAACTACTATTGCTATTTGATTCGGAACTGATTCTAACACAGAAATCTCTTCAACGGAGAAATAGTAAAAGTTATCACCTTCATAGAGTTCGGATTTGGGGACATCTTTGTTGCAAGACACAGCAAAGATTATCAATAATAAAAGTGCACCTAGGTGCGTATATATTTGTTTCATTTTTTCAATTTTATAAGTTAATAGCCGTCATTTTGAACCATATTTTCATTTGCAAAAATCTCTGCTCTTGGAATAGGGTATACGAATTTGAAATTGTCCTGAGACAGTGTGCAACGATCTGATGTGCAATCACTTCTCACTACGTCTTCATTGTATCTTCGGATGTCAAAAAACCTGAATCCTTCATAGGCGAGTTCCTTTCTTCGTTCTGTTCTGATGGCCACGTCAAGTGCATTTCCTGATTCTCCAAGAGAAGTATATCCAGAAATTCTATTCGATCGAATAGCATCTAGATCTGATAAAGCTTGGCTGTCATTATTCATCATGGCATTAGCTTCAGCTTTTATTAAGTACATTTCTGAAGTACGCATGGCAAATGGTTCATGCAGATCTCTGTTGGATTCAGAACCCCTATATTTGTTGATGATTTGTTTGCCATCAAGCATAGCGAAATTTGTTGTGAGTCTTACATCACCATCGTCGTACAAGTCTAAAAGATCACTGCTTGGCTCAAATCTTGAACCAACACCATCCACAAAAAATGGATCATTGAGATGTTGATCATCAGGGGACAATGCTAGTTTGAAAATAGCTTCACCGTCCTCATCATTCTCACCAAACATCATTGAGTAACTTTCAATATCAGCTAATACAGGAGCATTGTCTATGGCATTGGCAGCGCTGGTCGCAGCTGTCGACCAATCTTCTTCTATCAAAGCAATCCTCGCCAAAATTCCATAACCCAATGCGCGACTTGTACGATTAGGATTGAATTCACTTGAAAATCCGCTCAATGAAGCATTGATATCATCCTTGATATTGCCAAACATTTCATTGTATGTAATACGGCTTGCCTTCTGGAAAATATCTGTAGGATCACTGATGTAAGGGACAGTAAGTCCATTGCCACTATCATATTTCTGACCAAATATTTTACTGAGTTCATAGTGTGCCAACGCTCTTATTACAAGTGCTTCAGATTTATATTGGACTGCTTCAGTAGCATCATCGCCAGTAAATTTATCCGCATTCAGAATCACAAAGTTGGCTCTTCGATTTACATTATACATATCTTCCCAGCAATCCTCAAGATCTGCATCGCCTTGTTCGTAATCCCATTCGTGAATGATGGCACCTTGACCAGTATTTTCACTGGATATTTTTAGATCATCTGCTGGCCATTCTCCCAGAGCAACAATAAATCCGGTGTATGCACCTTCATTTTTTAGACCTTCATATGCACCAATTATCGATTTATTCAGGTCTTCAATGTTTTCAAGATTGGGTTGAATGACATCGTTTACATTTGGCTCGATTTCGAGCGACTCGCATGAGACAAACATGAGAACCAATGCCATTATCCACAGTATATTTATTTTTTTCATTAGTATCATTTTTTTGAATTTAGAAATCCACATTCATCCCTACTGTAATTGCCTTCGCTGAAGGAAATCCATAGGATGCAATATTATTATTGTCTTCAGGATCGAATCCTGAGAAGTTTGTTATGGTCAATAGATTTTTACCTTGCACAAAGAATCTTAATCCTGAGAATACCCCAAGAAGGTCGTTTTCTAGTGGAATTGCGTAACCAAGTGTTACTCTTCTCAATCTGAAGAAAGAACCATCTTCAAGGTCTTTTGAAGAAAATTGTCTTGCCGTTCCAATTCTTTGAATATCTGTTATCTCACCTGGATTTTGCCATACAGAGTTCATTATAGTTGAAAGATTAAACTGGGCAAAATTTGGGTTTTCCTGGAAGAATGTTTGGTTGTTGAACAATGTGTTGCCATACACCCAATTTCCAAGTACACTTAATGTGAGACCTTTGTATCCTGCTGATAAGTTGATACCACCTGTCCAAGGTGCAAAACTGCTACCAAATGCAGCTTTAGGTTCTACTGCCGCAAAATTATCTGTATAATTCCCCTCTGAATCAATATATAGTGGATTTCCAGTGGCTGGATCTACTCCTCCCCATTCCTCAATGAAATGTGTACCTAGTGAGAGTCCTTTTTGTATGATAGAGGTACCTTGTTCGAATTCATCAACTTGACCAAGATCAGTAATTTCATTTTTGTTATATGCAAACTGTACACCTACTTCAAGATAAGGATCACCCTTCAATAATGCCGTACTTAGTTCAAGTTCAACTCCTTGATTTCTCATCGAACCAGCATTGATAGTGAGACTCGTACCTCCTCCTGATCGAGGTAATTCCTGACTGATAAATAGATCTTCGGTGTCGTTTCTGTAAACCGCCACATTACCAGTAATGAAATCATTAAAGAGACCAAACTCTACAAATGCATTCAATCCTTTCAATACTTCCCATTTCAAATCAGGATTTCCTGGATTGGTTGCTGAGGGCACAAAAGCAGGATTGCCAGCATACGAGCTATTTGCATAGAGGGTATATTGTTCTTGCTCGAGAATTCCCTCTGAGTTTCCATTCGTACCATAACTTACCCCAATCTTAAGATAATTAAGAACAGAATTATTTTTCAATAAAGATTCACGACTTGCTATCCATGAAGCACCTAAATTCCAGAATGTCCCCCATCGATTATTTTCACCAAAGACAGAGTTTGCATCTCTACGTATACCTCCAGTCAGATTGTACTTATCATCGAGAGTGTAATTTATTCGTGAGAAATATGAGTTTAATACCTTTTTACGCTCCAAACCAGTTATGAGAGGAATGAAATCTGGATTGTCCTCACTTCCTGCTGTGGCTGCAGCTGGAGATTCTAACCCCCCTGTAAGACCAAATGCTTGAAAACTGTAGTCATCTCGTAAACGTTGCCTTGTTTCTTGTCCAACAAGGAAATTCAAGTTGTGGCGTTCATTAAAGACATTGGTATAATTTGCCAAATGGCTAAATGTAGTCCAGGTGGTATTATTGATATCTTTATCTAGTTGTCCTTGATTTCCCTGAACTGTTGTGGACAATCTGGAATTCGGATCAATGTATTCTTTAGATGATATATTTGTGTAGTCCACTCCCCATCGGCCAGAAAAAGTCAATTGTTTGATTGGGCTTATTTCTACAAAGGCTTGTCCGAGAAGTTTCAAATTGTTTTGCTCCTCATAGTTAAATTCCACCTCTTCAATTGGGTTTCTTCCTGTAGCACCAAATACATAATTGCCATCTTCATCTCTTATTTCTTCATAAGGATTTGCGAGATATGCCAAAGCAGCTGGGTTATTCAAATTAATTGAATTTTCAGATTGTACCAGTTTGGATTTACCAAGTCCTCCTGAAGTACGTATTCCAACTTTGATAATATCAGATACTTGCTCTGAGAAGTTAGCTCTTAACGTTCCTCTACTAAAATCCGATCCATTGAGCACACCTTCCTCTTCATAAAGATTACCAGCGATATAGAACTTAGTCTTTTCGTCTCCGCCCATTACACTGAGGTTATGAGACATAATACGTCCTTTGCGAAATACGATATCTCTCCAATTGGTATTTATCCCTCTTAGTCTATCCAGTTCTGCTACATTAGACGTCAATTCTTCTTCCGATAAACCACTATTTGCTGGATTAGTTGGGGAAAGGGTCCATCCAGGTCCTCTTCTCGCCAATTCTTCAAAATCCAGCTTTTCGGTGGAGTTCATCATGTCGAATTTGTCTCTGGCACGTGAAGTATTGCCGTATTGGACATTATAGCTTACTCGAGTTTCTCCATCGAATCCACTTTTTGTATTGATAAGAATTACTCCATTAGCACCAGAAGCTCCGTAGATGGCTGTTGATGATGCATCTTTTAAGATTGAAATATTATCAATGTCATTTGGATTCAGAGCGGCAAAGTCGGATGGTCGTATTTGTACTCCGTCCATTACATAAATCGGGTTGTTGTTGCCTTGAATGGAACTTGGACCCCGAAGTACGACCGATACTGAATTTGATCCAGGCTGGCCACTTCCACTGAGAATACTCAGTCCAGGTGCTTGTCCTTGCAAGATCTGATCAATACTGGCTATAGGGAGTGACTCTATTTGCGCGGAATTGATAGTAGATACGGAACCTGTAATAGATTTTTTATCTTGTACACCATAACCCGTTATCACCACTTCATCGATCAATTGGCCTTCGGATAGTGTTACATCCAGTTGAGTCTGACCATTGATGTCAATCTCAAAATTGGTGTAGCCTATATAGGTAAAAATAAGTGTGTTGTACTCATCAGGAACTTCAAGGGAATAATTTCCGTCAAGGTCTGTAATTTCTCCAATTGAGGTTCCTTTGATCACAACGTTGGCCCCTATAAGTGGGGTCGATTCCTGATCTGTAACCGTACCGGTAATCGTGTGTTGCGCATGAACCGTAATTGCGGTTAAGATAGTGCATAGCACTACAATAAGTTTTTTCATGTTAAATACTTTTTAGTTGTTCTACAATACTCAGCGTTTCTACAATGACAATTCAATGTAGATGCTGACAGCAAGCCTTATAAAGACTCTTACCTAAAAAGTGAGCGGTTTTAAAAAATGGTTTTGAGATTACTGAGAATCTCTGTAGTGAGTATTTGGATAGGATTTTAACTAGTTAAGTACTTTCGTCCTATGTAAACTATTACGAATATGTTAAGTTATATGCTGCCCAATCGTTAAACAATATTGAAAACTGTCGGCATGAATTACAAGTAAATGTGAAATTGAAATTATGGAAGATGAATCTAGGTTGGTCTGTATTCTAATGGCTATAGGCTTTTCCATAGATTTTCAGAAGAAGGAGTAAAATTGTTGAAGGATGTTATTGAAATTTTAAAGACATTTGAATAATAAAAAGTAATTTTAGCCAAATGTCAACAAATAAAAAGAAAGACCCTAGATCCGTAAGGGAGAAGCTTCACGAAGTTATTTTTGAGGCTGACACAAAAGATGGTAAACTGTTTGATGTCATTCTATTGATTGCCATCTTGGCTAGTGTTATAATAGTAATTTTAGAATCTGTTCCCGCTTATCATGCAGAATATGGAGAATTCTTTATTGTTTTAGAATGGATTTTCACAATATTTTTTACAATCGAGTATGGACTGAGACTGTATGTTGTCTATCATCCTATAAAGTACGCTAAAAGTTTTTTTGGAATGATCGATTTGATGTCCATTTTACCTACATATTTGAGCCTCATATTTGTAGGTACACAAAGCCTTATGGTAGTAAGAGGACTTAGGTTGTTGCGGGTATTTAGGATTTTTAAATTGGGAAACTTCTTAGTTGAGGGGCAAATAATTATAACAGCATTAAAAGCAAGTAAGGCTAAAATATCGGTTTTTGTTATCTTTATCGTGATAATGGTTAGCATTTTTGGCTCTATTATGTATTTGGTCGAAGGAAGTCAAAATCCTCAATTCGACAGCATACCAAGAAGTATATACTGGGCAATTGTAACGCTTACCACTGTTGGGTATGGTGACATATCACCTCATACTTCATTTGGACAATTTATTGCTGCCATCATTATGATATCAGGTTATGCTATTATTGCTGTACCTACTGGGATAGTGAGTGCTGAAGTCATACAAGCAGCCAGAAAAAAAAGTAAATTGAAAGTTTCTTCTCAATCATGTAGATTTTGTAGTCAAGAAGGACATGATAACGATGCTGTCCATTGTAAATATTGTGGTGCTGAGCTTAATGAAGAAGATGAGTTTATAGAATAAGCCATTTGGTGTGAATCCTTAAGAAACCACAATTCTTAATCTACTGTTGTAAATAGGCTTTAGAAAAAGACTTTCAACCGTTTCTAGGAATTTATGTTATAAATTAAAGAAGAAAAGTTTAATAGATTAAATATTAATCAAATGAAAATAAGAATAAAAGATAATTCAATTCGCTTTAGGCTTTCTGCTACGGATTTAAAAACCCTTAGAAAAAAAGGAAAAGTAGAAAGTAAATGTGCTTTTGGGACGTCACAGGTTTTTAAATATTCAGTAGTTTCAAACAAAAAAGGAAATAGTGAATTCTTGTGTGTCGATCTTAAGAAAAATCACATAAAGATTGAGTTGGCAGCTTCTGATGTTAAAGATTGGATTAAGTCAGATCTGGAAGGTTTCGATGCGGAAATGGACAATGGAACAAAAGATGGTTTGTATGTGCTAATTGAGAAAGACTGGAAATGTCTAAAACCTAGAGATGAAGATGAATCTGATTTATTTCCTAATCCAAATGCTTAGCCAAAAAGCGCCGTGAGTGCAATCGAGAATAGAAATGTAATTCGCCATAATCTTGAGACCAGCAAAGGTTTTGAAGATGTCTTGACAATAGAAGAGCCACTAGAAATTAGAATCAAATATCATACTCAGCATGGTGTTTTTAAGATTATCAGTTTGGCTGTGACAATGCGTACACCTGGAGAAGATGATGATTTAGCGAGGGGTTTTTTATTTACAGAAAGTATCATTGAGACTAAATCTGATATTACAGAGGTGGAACAGTTGGAAGAGAATATTATTCTTGTCACACTAGATACTACAGTCCATTTTGATGCAGATAAATTGAAGCGTAATTTCTATACTACTTCGAGCTGCGGAGTGTGTGGCAAAGCGTCTATTGAAAGCATACATTCTGAAACAATTTTTCTTCCTTGGTCATCCAAGTTCGATATTGATAAAAAGAAACTTTTTGATTTGTCAGAGAAGCTAAGGCAAAAGCAATCTCAATTTTCTCAGACTGGAGGGATTCATGCTTGTGCACTTGTGAATTCAGAAGGAGATATCATTAGTGTGAAAGAAGATGTGGGGAGGCATAATGCAATGGACAAGTTGATTGGTAATTGGGATACATTTCCGATTGCTGATCATTTAGTGCTGGTAAGTGGGAGAGCAAGTTTCGAATTGGTACAAAAAGCGAGTAAGGCTGGGATTCCACTGATGATTGCTATTGGCGCACCTACTTCCTTGGCCGTACAATTAGCTGAGGAGCAAGGGATGGGGTTGATAGGATTTTTACGGAGAGGTAGTTTTAATTTATATACGGGAGAGCCGCGTATTAAAGAGGCAAATAAATAAATAAAGAAAGACGAATTTAAAGGATGATTCTTCTTCCATTATCTTTCGCACTTGCAAAAATAGCATCTACAATATACATATCTTTTAACCCATCTTCTCCAGGAACCATAACTGGAGTATTATTCAAAATTGCCAATGCGTCATCATCCATTTGTTGTGCTTGTTGATTTTGTACGTAAGTGTCAAGAAGAACTCCATCACTAGCTTTACCTTGGACACCATGATAGGATTGGAATGGACTCAGACCATAAGAACCATTTGCACAATCTACATGCAAACGATTCACACCAGCGGCCAAAGTTGTTGTGCAATTGGCTATAGCTCCAGATGGAAACTCCAATATGAATTTGGTGGTTTCATCCACTTCATTGAATATTTCTGGTCTGGTGACGTGATGTGTTGCGGTGACTGCTATAGGTTCTTCACCAGTTGCATATCTAGCAGCGTTGAGAGGGTAGGTGCCCATGTCATACATTGCACCTCCACCTAATTCTTTGTGCAATTTCCAACCTTTGTATCCAAAAGCAGTCCATCCAGCTTCTGCTGTCAATGATTTGATCACACCATATGGTTTACTTTTTGCCCAACCCATGATTGTGCGTGTATTGGCCTCATGTTGCATTCTATAACCGATGCTCAACATTACTTTATTTTTACGGCAGATATTCACAAGTTTACTAGCTTGAGCGGCGTTTATTTCCAATGGTTTTTCGCACCAGACATGTTTGCCCGCATTCGCAGCAATTTCTACATATTTCAAATGCAAAGCATTGGGTGTCACAATATAGATGGCGTCTATGTCTGGATTGTTGGCTATTGTATGCATGGATTCATAATCATAGATATTCTTGTCTTTGAGACTATGTCTTTTTTGCCAAACTTTTGCTTTTTCTGGACTTCCCGTGACTATTCCTGCTAGGTGACAATGTTTTGTAAGTTGTAAGGCTGGAGCTAATAAATCGGTACTGTAATATCCTAGGCCTACCAAGGCAACTCCGATCGATGTTTTCGTGGAAGGAAGTAAGATTGATGGCATAGCAATTGATGAAGTTGCAATAGCTGTTGATTTTAAGAAGTGCCTTCGGTTCATATTTTTTTATTAAAAATAAAGCTTACTGTTTTCTAATTCAATTCAGACATGTAAATTACATATTTACCGAGAAATATGAAGTATGATATTAAAATGGGGTATTGTAGGGTTAGGGAACATTGCTAATAAATTTGCAAAAGACTTGGCTTTGGTTGATAATTGTGAGCTTGTTGCTGTGGCATCAAGATCTGCCGAGAAAGCTGAAGAGTTTAGCAAAGAATATGGAGCTAAATATTTTCATTCTTCTTATGATGACTTATATAATAATCCTGAAGTAGATATAATTTATATCGCCACTCCTCACAATTCTCATATGAAGTTGGCAGTTGAGGCTCTGAAACACAAGAAACATGTGCTTTGCGAAAAACCATTGGCTGTAAATCGAAGCCAAGTTCAAAAATTAATTGATGCTTCGAGATCAAACAATGTTTTTCTGATGGAAGCATTTTGGACCAGATTTAATCCATCTATCGAGGCTGTAATTGCTCGAATTAAAAATAATGAAATTGGTGAAGTGAATTATATTAATGCTGACTTTTCATTTTATAGAGATGCTGATCCTGAAAGTAGAATGTTGAATCTGGAATTAGCAGGAGGATCATTGCTGGATGTTGGTGTCTATCCTATTTTTTTGAGTTATTTGATTATGGGATATCCAGATGAAATATTGGCCACATCTATCAAACATGAGACAGGTGCAGACTTGCAAACATCTGCCATTTTAAAATATAAAAATGGTCTTGCAAATGTGATGAGTGGCTTTAGATCAGCTTCAGATATGGTTGCTAAAATTTATGGAACTCAAGGGAAAATATTTATTGATAAGGTGTGGCACGAATCTCAGGGGTATAAAATTGAAAACGATGATGGACTTATACCTTATAGTCTTCCGACAAAAGGCAGAGGATTCACGTATGAGATTCAGGAATGTTTTGATTGTATTCAAAAGGGTAGGATAGAGAGCGAAAAATGGTCACATCAGGATAGCTTGAATTTGATTTCTATTTGTGATGAGATTCGAGAGCAGATAGGACTTAGATATCCTTTTGAATAGTTTGAACGACTCATGTAAATAAAAAAATAGCCTGTTCATACTTATTAATTGACAAAACTGTGATTTCTATGCGCATTGTATCATTGGTTATAATTATACTCTTTACAAGTTTTTCATTTGCTAAGGCTCAAGATCTTTCTTTTTCGCCAAATTTTAAAAAGCATGGTGTTGTCTGGACCGCAGGCTTATTCAAATCTTGGTTAAAAGATAGAAATGTAGGTTTCAATAAAGTGGGCAATTCTGTAACTCCAGTATTTGATGAGACAAAAAAAATGGGGATTAGTATTCAGTCGCACTATATGTATAAACCTGCTAAATGGATAGGCGTTGGATTACATTTGGGCCTAGGTTTGGATGTGAATAGTTATATTGAAGCACCCGTTGTCTTGTTTGGTGTAAGTATTTCTTTCGGGAATAATCATCAGTTTATGATTGATGTTGGCTGGGCTGACGGAAAACGTAAAATTGTACCTGGTGCTCTTAAAGATCAATTGTTGAAAACCAATTATTCAGAGATCCCAGAAATCTATAATCATACGGAGTTGAATACTGGGTATTATATTGGGATAGGATATAGGATATTTTAAATATTCAATGTATTATTTTTTTCGGAAAAATAGGTAAGCTAGAAATGGGGGAGTGATGTAAAAAGAAAAAGAGGCTTCATTTGAAGCCTCTTTTATTAGTGTGATCCCATCAGGATTTGTACACCTTTGGAATCTATATTGTATATCAGTTACTTACGATTTCTTAACTTAATTTACTCCCGATTTACACACTACTGGTATGTATTTGGATGTAGTTAAATGAACTGTCTTTTGTTCTTTGTAAAGATAAAAGAATTCTAGAAACGTTTACAAAAAAAAGTCTTACTCTTCAGTCGAAAGTTTAAATCGTTTCTGTAGTTGTTTTGTATCAAACTCAAACATGAATTCATGCGATTGTAATCTACTAGACCTTTTTAAATGTGGTTATGTATAATCAATATTATTCTCCATTTCATCAATTAATTTTTCTTCCAATTTTCCTTCCTTGTCTAGTGAGATTTTTTTTCCTTTTTAAACCTCAGTCATACATTCATAGATCTCATACGCAAAATTGTTTTCAAAATTATCGCCTTCTAGGAGAAATGAAAAAACTGATAATTCAATATTATAACTATTAAGCATATTAGCGGTTGAGCACAATAAAAATGACTCTTTACAGGAGTCCATACCATCAGATATAAGTATTACAGTTTTTTTATTATGTTTTGAGGTGAAAAGTTTCGGAGTGTTGTAAAGTATACTGTTCAAAGGAGTTGCTCCAAATTTAACTAGATTCTCTATTTTATTAGAAAGGTTGAATCTATCCAGCTGTCCAATAGGTTCAAATAAATCTAGGGACTCTCCACAAAATCCTCCTACACATACTGCCGCCAGAAAAGTAGAGTTTTTATTCTTTTGGTCATGGCGAGTGTAATTTCTTTCATGACATTGAATCTCGACTTTGTCGGATTCCATAATACAGGTTCCTCCATTGAGCCAGAAATGTCCATAACCAGAGTCAGAAAAATTAAAACTTATATTAACAAAATATATCGAACTTTGGTAGAACTGAATCTATGTATTTACGTAATTTGAAAATACACAAATATATGTATGATTTTAATAGGAACAAGAGATAATATTGTATTCTAATATAGTAATAAATATTTAAAACATGACCAGAATATTTTGCCTATTAGTAGGAATAGATGAATATTATCACCCAAGTCATAATCTAAAAGGATGTGTTAATGATATCAATGAAGTAAGTGCTTACTTAAAATCAAACTTCTCAAAAGAAAATCTTAGCATTAAAATATTAACTAATAATGAAGCTGCCAGAGAAAACATTATTAGTGCTTTTAATCATTTTAGTCGAGCAAAAAAGGTGTTCACTGTATCTTTTATTTAACTGGTCACTGGTCTCATTGTGTCAAACTCTAGCCCCATATTCTGTTTACTTTTAATCTTGGGCTTTTGTTCTACACGTGCTTTGTTGTTTATTTTTTTTATTGAATTATCTTAAATGCAAAACCATGAAATTTTTCTTCTTATCACTACTCTTTATTATTTTTTACCTATCCGCTTATACACAACCAGAGACGGTTGTACAATTTGGTCACCTTGGTTACGCGGTTAATGAGATGGCTATTTCTGATGATGATAAATACCTTGCCTCAACTGACGGTCAAGTCCTTAAAATATGGGATCTACGATCTGGGCTAGAATATAGGACAGTAGCCATTGAATCGAATTCATTTGGCGGCATCAAATCGCTTAATTTTTCGGAAGATGTGAAGTCTTTACTTTACTCTTCAGGTAGCGATATAATAAGGCTAGACATTATAAAAGGTAATATGGAAAAAACCTTTAGCTTAAGTAATAACGATACGGAAATAAAGGAAGATATGGATAAAGAAGAACTCAAAAAGATTTTTGAAGAAAGTCCCCTTGGGTTCATTTATAGTCCCGACAAGTCCATCTTTGCATTTAACACGTTGAAAAAGGTGACTATCGTAAACTCAAACACAGGAAAGACCATTAATGATATTCGAATAGATTCAGATGGTGGTGCTTTATTGCGCCTTTTATTTGGCAGTCAAAATTTTCTGGAAATTGCGGAAGGCAACGAATTTATTCGTATTGATAGCATGGTATATAGCATTAAAAGCAAAAAAGGGTTGTATCCTATAAACACCATAGAAGAAGGATTTGAATTGTCTCATGCTCATTTTAGTAAAGATGGAAGTAAATTATTTGTTGCAGGCTACATTAAAAAGGAATCTACCAGTGGTATGGAGGGAAAGTATTCGCTTAGAGACATTCTTAATCAAGCCAATGAATACTATCTCTCTAAAATTGAGCAAGGATTAATTGTAGTTTTAGACGTTCCTACAGGAAAAATCTTAAATCGAATCAAGACCAAACCTATTTTTTCTTTGACTTTCTCGCCCGATGGCACACAACTGGCAGCACTGGAGGCTAACGAAAAAATAAACCTTTACAATGCTGAAACTCTTGAACTAAGCAAATCTCTTCAGTATGAAAAGGAACAACTCCCAATGGTCTATGGTATATTTAAGAAAATTCCTCCGCTCTTATTTTCAAAAGATGGCAATAACTTATACTTCGGTGGAACCTGTGGCAACGGAATGGATATTACTCAATATGACCTCCAGTCCAATGCTCCTGCAAGAAGTCTTGGTGCCGCGATACCGCCTATAACTCTTAAACCAATGATCAACCTATCGGACTCTATAATCTTGAAAGAATTAGAAACTGTCGCCAGTCCGATTATGTCTGCTCCGTCTAAAGAATATGACAAAGGCTTTCGAATTCTTGACTTATTAACCGCAAAGGTTCCTACTGTTTTTGCAAAATCTGAGGCAGTTATTTTCAGTCCAAACAGGAAGTATTTACTTATGAAAAAAATAAATGAACCGATCAAAGTATTCACTACCGAATTCAACGAACTCGTGGCAACACTTGAAAGCAGCAGTGCTAATTATGACCGCATTGTCTTTAGCCCGAAGGGATCATATGTAGCAGCAGTCCAAGGGATAGATGTACTTGTCTGGGATGTGGGATCGAGAGCACAAATACAGACACTATCAGGTCATAAAAAACAGGTGCGTTTTATAGATTTCTCGGAAAGTGAAAGCATTATCTGTACCACGAGTGAAGACGAAACCGTAAAATTCTGGTCGGTCGATGATGGTAAAATGATTGCAGAGCAAAAAGCAAAAATAGGCATTAAAAAAATTGGAAACGGGATACGAAATATTTCCGAATCCTTAGGTAATGTAGGTTCATTCTTTGGCAAAAAAAACAAGTTAACTGATACAGCTGCGAAAGGAGAATTAGTGGGGAAAGGACTAAGCATTGCCGGCGATATCTTTGAATTTAGTAATTATAATGAAATTACGATGAGTCCTAATGGTGAAAAAATAGCACTTTGGGGAAATGATCATGCTACGGTTCATTTTTACGATCTCAAAAAAAAGAAGGTAACCAAAAAAATAAGAGACCTCAACATTTTAATTATGCAGCAGGCTATCGGACCAATGATCAACGGCAAAAGTATCGAAGAGTCAAAAGAAAACTCTGAACGTGATTCCATGCAATTGAATAATGATGAAGAGTTAATGAATACTTTCCTGATGGATTACTTTAATTCGTCCAATCTCAAAGAACAGTCTGTTATTAGTCCTGACTGGACAAAAATTGCCCGCGCTACAAAAAAATTCATGAGTAAAGAAAAGCCTTCCATCAAAATTGACTACACCACTAAAGGCAGAAAAAAGAAAAGCTATAAACTCATAGATAGTGACCAGCATATGGACGGAATAGCTTTTAGTCCAAACGGAAAAATGATTGCTGCCAGTGGCAGTTCAAGCAATAGCATTCGCATATGGAATGCAGATAACGGTGATGTTATTAAAGATTTGTATGGACACAGCGGAACCATCGCATTTGGGCCAAATAACAAAATCATCATAAGTAAAGGTTGGGACAAGCAGATAAAAATATGGGATATTGAAAGCGAAAAAGTATTGTACAGTTTCATAGGAATCCAGGGTGAAAACGATTATGTCGTATTGCTTCCCTCAGGACATTATACTGCTTCCAGAAAAAATTCCAACGCCATTGCATTTAGATACGGAGACCGGGTTTATCCTTTTGAACAATTTGATTTAATCTACAACCGACCGGATTTGATCCTTTCTACCTTGGGCAGTACCTCAACGACTACCACAAATAAAGATAATGTTTTGATAGACGCCTATAAAAAGGCTCATGAAACCAGACTATCTCGTTTCAACCTTTCTGATAGTCTGCAAAATGGCACTGTAAATTTGCCGTCGGTACAATTTGCCAAACTCCCTTTAATTTCTACCAATCGTGATCTGGATATTTCGTTTTCTGCGAAAGATGCGTCTCATGCATTGAGTAATATCAATATTTTTGTAAATGGTGTCCCAATTTATGGTAGAACTGGAAAAGACATAAAATCACTGAACACTAAGTCATTTAATGATTTTGAACGAATTACTCTAAGCAATGGTAGGAATATACTACAGCTCTTTGCAATTAATGACCAAGGCATTCGCTCATTGATGGATCAGCTTACCATTGAATATAGTGGCCCTAGTGCTGCTAGTCAAACACATCTAGTTCTGGTGGGAGCTTCGGGCTTTTCTGACGATGGGATTGTTTCTTTGGATTATCCCATTCAAGATTTACAAGACATTGAAACACAATTTAAATCGAGTAAAACGCACAAAAATTTAACAGTTCATCGCCTGCTAGATCAAAACTTTACACTCGAAGGATTTAAAAAACTAAAAAATGATCTTTCAAAAACCAATGTGGATGACAAAGTACTTTTCTTTTTTGCAACGCATGGTTTTCTTAATGCAGATTTGGATTACTACCTTACCACATATGATACCGATCACAATACGCCGTCCAAAAGTGGACTGTCATTCTCAGTAATCGAAGATTTACTCGACGCAATCCCCGCAAGAAGTAAAGCGGTCTTTATCGATGCCTGCCATGCCGGTGAGGTAGATGCGACAGCCGAAATAATCGGTAAAAAGAAAAAAACCATTGACGGTTCGGTGAAATTCAGGTCTATGGGAACCATGAATTGGGGAGAGTCAGCTGCATTAAGCAATCTCGAACAGATGAAAAGCCTATTTGTTGGCCTGCGCAAAAGTACGGGTACTACAGTCATTGCGAGCGCAGCAAGCACTGAGGCAGCCATTGAAGGAGAGGTGTGGAACAATAGTGTATTTACATATGCATTTATCAAAGGTACAGTCGAGATGCAGGCAGACTCTAATAAAGACGGCGTAGTTACGGTTTCCGAGCTTCAACAATATCTACCTGTAAGAGTTAGTCGACTTACCAGTGGTAAGCAAGTTCCCACGTTTCGATACGAAAATATTTTGAACGATTTTGTGATCTGGTAAAACTTCATAATAATAATCTATGCTAAAAAATAAAAAAGCAACGCTATCAGTAATCATTTTACTGATAGCGTTTTCTCTCGTTCGGGCCATGGCTCAACAAGCTAAATTGGTTCTTCCATTTACACATGAAGGCAAAATATCAAGCATGGCCTTCTCACCCAGTGGCCGATATTTGTTAAGTGGAGACAGTGATGGTGTATTAAAAACCTGGGACATGACAACCGGTACTCAAATCGCTACCCGAACTATACATAACTGGGATATTAATGCTATTCACTTCATCTCAGAAAAGGAATACATAACGACGTCCCGGGAAAATATTTTCAAAAAATGGACTCTTGGCAAAGATCAACCTCTAGTAGAATTTGGGTCAGAAAATGACCTATATATTGTAATTACAATGCAAAAATCTCAAAGATAAGGTTTTCAAAAGACGGAAATCGATTAACACTATTAGAAGGAAAAATTCTTATGAAAATTATGGAAGTACCCAGTGTTACTTGGCTCTTCGAAATGACTCTATCTGGTCGCGCTATTTCACCAACAAGTAATTTGCACAGTACAAATATCGCCCAAAAGGAAGGTGCTACATTTCATCAAAAACCAGTAAATATTCTTACGTATATTTAGTTAGATGCTCTACCTACAATTTGTGAGTAAACAGTAATAATTAATCAGAAATTCCATTTTTCAATGCATAACGGATGAGCTCTCCGCCTCGTTTTACATCTAGTTTATCCTTGATATTGCGAATGTGAGACTCGACAGTAACTTTACTTATGAAAAGTTTTATTCCTATTTCTTTTGATGTGTGGGCTTTGGCGACCAAGCGCAATACTTCTAATTCCCGTTCAGATAGTTTTGGTGGATCTTTTCTGGTAAACGGATTTTCTGCTATTATCTGCATGACATCGAGAGGATAAAAGGGGCGTCCGTTATAGATAGAATTAATTCCAGCTACAAGATCTTCTTTGCCTTTGTTTTTTAAAATATAACCATTTACACCGAGTCGAAAAAGGCTGAGTATAAAGTCTTTTTTCTTATACATAGATAATATTAGAACCTTAGTCTCAGGAAATCTGGCTTTTATTTCCTTTGTGGTTTCAATACCATTAAGCTCAGGCATTTCAATATCCAGAATAGCCAAATCAACAGGAGTCTGTTCAAGGATTTTCAATACTTCTTCACCGTTCAGGGCTTTGCCTACAATTTGAATATTATCTTCTTTTTCCAAAAATGAGCATAATCCATCGACTAATATTTTATGGTCGTCAGCTACAACTATACGTATCATGTTTCTAAGTTTTTATTAAGTGGTATATCAATTATAATAGTACTTCCATTTCCTTTATTAGAATCTAAATTGAAGTTACCTTCCAACTCATTGACTCTTGTTTCAATGTTAATAATACCCATTCCCATCTTTACTTTTTTTCTGTCAAAACCAACACCATTATCCTCAACTGAAATATTTATTCGACGTTCAAAGCGATTAAGTTGAATGGTTACTTTGCTGGCTTTTGAATGTTTTAGCGCATTGCTGGCTAGTTCTTGAATGATTTGATAGATATTTATTTCTATTTTATTACTCATTCGAAAATCATCTAGGCCGTAAGTAAGTAAAACAATAGATATAGTGCCTTCATTTAAGGTTTCGACAAGAGACTCTAAGGCAACTTTCAACCCAAAATTAGCTAGAGTACTATTCCTTAGATTATGAGCAATATTCCGGATTTCATCACACGCTAAATCTATTAGATCATTGACTTTTTTATAATGACTTTTATTTTCTTCTTTAATATTAGTTACCGTTGACTCGACACTACTCATTGAAAATTTAATTGCTGAAAACATGCTTCCTAATGTATCATGTAAATCTCTTGCAATTCTATTGCGTTCACTTTCTTGCTCTTCTAATCTGGCATAATTTGCATTTAATTCACTCTTTGATAATAGTTCATTGATTTTATAATCTGCTATTCGCTTTTTTTGTTTGTAAAAAATGGCAGTAAATAGAATAAGAAGAAAAGTAATACCACATCCTATTATAAAATACATCTTCCATTTTTCGTATTGAGCTTGTTTAGTTTTCAATTTATATGAAACCTCATTTAGCTTAAACTCTGCATTCTGGATTAAGACATCTTTTTTGTCCAATAATGTACTCAAGCTATTAGACTTTTGTTGGTTGTAAGCTTCACTGAGTTTTAGGTATTTTAGTCCAATATCTCCAGATTTCTCAAATTCTCCTATGTGTCCATAACATGCAGACAAAAAGAGAAGTGATTCTGCCTCCAACTTTATATCATCGATATCTTTGAGACTTTCTAGTGCCTTTTCATAATTGGCAATGGCTTTTTCGAAATATGACTGTTCGTAGTATATTGTCCCTATATTGATCAAAGTTGAAGCCTCTTCTCTTTTATCATTTATCAGAGAGAAATACTTTAAGCATTCTTTATGAATACTTAATGCTTCTGCATATTCCTTTCTACGTATAGCAATCGCACCAATATTTTTCTTGTATCGATATTGATCATATTCGTTTTCTTCTGCCAATGAAAATGCGCGTTCAAAACTATTTTTTGCCTGACCAAATAAATCTTGAAAAACAAAATACTTACCTCTGAGATTAAAAGTTTTAGCAAGCCCTAAAAGGTCATTGGATTGATTGAAGTATAATTGAGCAGAATCAACTAAACTCATAAAATCAACAGTATCTTTCAACTCATAATAAAGTATGGACAAATTTAAATATGAGTTTGCCAATGCATTTTGATTATTTCTTGACTTCCGAATCTTTAAGGCAGATTCCAAATTAACCAGGGCTTCATCAAATTTCTGCTCGCGCACAAGAAAATTTCCGAAATTATTTTGAATCACAGCATTAAAGGAATGAGAGGGTTCTTGTCCTATAGTAGACACTCCTTTTTCATAATATTCCTTTGCCTTATTCGAATTACTTTTTTCAAACAAAAGTCCTAAATTGTTATAAACAGAAGCGATCTCCTTAACCGAACCAACTTTCTGTCGGATTGACAATGCATCCAAAAAATGAGATTCAGCCAAGGATATATCCCTTTCTCGTTTTGCAATCAAGCCTAATGTTACATAGCTATTGCTGCTCCCTAGGTCATATCCAATAGAATCTGCTCGTTTTATACCAACCAATGCATATTGTTTAGCTTGACTGGTATTTTTATACCTTAATTTATAAGCAAGTTCATTATTTACATCAACAATTAGATACTGGTCGACCTTTGCTGTATCCAATATTAATTCAAGACTTTCTATAGATAAACTGTATAAATGTTGTCCATTTAAGTAACAATTCATAAAAACAAAAAATGCGAGAAAGAAGATTTTGAATTTCATGTAATCATAATATTGGCAAAAAATTAAAAGAATGGGAATGGATCATTCTAATATTTAAAAACGGACTTTACAATTTTTAGATATTCAGCATTTTATAGTTTTCCCATCTCAATTGGTCTACTTTCTTCCTCAGCTGCCACTGTACTTATTATAATAGTCCCCTTCTTTTGTTTAGCAGATGCTGGGTCTTGTTTATTTTCCGTTGTCAAATTAATTGTGATCATCACCTCGGAACTTGATAATGCACCTAAATCTATTTGATGTATTAAGGGCATTATACTTTCATTCGAAGGTAAGTCATTGTCTTGAATAATATTAATGTTCACCTCAAAATTTCCATTTTCATCAACTTCTGCAGATGTGCTATAATTGGTATCAACTAGATAGTTGAATTGATCACAATAAGTTAAAGTACGTAAATAATAAGTGTTGGGCCCATCTATTACAGTTCTACGTATCAATTGGGTTGTTGGTAAAAAGAAGTTCATTCGTTTTGTTTTATGCGTTAGAAAAATTAAAACTTACATTGACAAAATTAACCGAACTTTGGTAGAACTGAATCTATGTATTTACGCAATTTAAAAATACACAAAAATATGTATGATTTAAATAGGAACAAGAGATAATATTGTATTCCCAATAATGTAATAAATATTTAAAACATGACCAGAATATTTTGCCTATTAGTAGGAATAGATGAATATTATCACCCAAGTCATAATCTAAAAGGATGTGTTAATGATATCAATGAAGTCAGTGCTTACTTAAAATCAAGCTTCTCAAAAGAAATTCTTAGTATTAAAATATTAACTAATAATCAAGCTACCAGAGAAAACATTATTAGTGCTTTTAATCATTTTAGCAGTGCAAAAAAAGGTGATCAATGTATCTTTTATTTCTCTGGTCATGGGTCTATTTGTAAAGCTCCAAAATATCTAGAAGACTTTGTTTCTGATGGTCTTCTAAAAACAATTGTTTGCCATGATAGTAGGGCCCCAGGTAAGATAGATTTTATGAATTTAGAATTGGCCTATCTGATTTGGGTTGCTACACATAATAGAGATGTCCAATTTGTAGTAATAACTGATTGCTGTCATTCTGGCGAGATAACCAGAAAAAAAATGGATGATGAGCATATTGGCATAAATCAGAGATGGCTAGAAAAAGGCAATGAATCCTTTTCACTAGATGAATTACACATAGGTAAAAATATTTCTCAAGGCAACATCTTATCTCCTGATTTTAAGTTGAAACGAGGTCCTCATATCCATCTTGCGGCGTGTAAGAGCGACGAAAAGGCAATTGAATGTGTAATCAATAAAACCAAAAAAGGAATTTTCACTCATTTTCTTATGCAAACTTTAAGAATGCAGGAAGGAATTATTTCGTACGAAGAATTACACCGTAAAACAAAAATTAAAGTCCAGCAATATTCAAAATATCAAACTCCCCAATTTTTCAAATTATTTGAAACAGAAAAGAAAAAGAACTTCCTATCTAATGTTATTAATACAGGAATATCGGTAGGCCAAGTTTATTTTGATGACAATCATGGATGGGTAATTAATAACGGAACATTGAATAGTGCAATCGGAAAAAATGCATCTAATAATCCCAAAATAAAAGTATTAAAAACGAATCAACTTTATCAAATCGATAAAATTTACACTACACATTCTACTTTATCAAATCAGGAATCTTTAGCATTAGACAAATCACTCATTTATGATGCCCAAATAGTGCAAACAGGGTTGCAAGAACTGGCAATAGGCACTGGCAATATTCCCAATGCCCAAATCACTACATTATTAGACGAATACCATAAAAGTGAAAATCCATATTCGTTTTATTTTTCACAAAATGATATGAAATCGGAAATAGTTTTATGTTCACAAAATAATAAAGTCATTTCAATAATCGATCAACAAAACGATGCTACAAAGTATCGGCCTCATTTCCATTTCGAAGAAAATAACTTCTTGGCTATGTTTGAAGCATTGGAAAAAATGACCAAATGGAAAACCTTACTCGAATTAAAAAATAAATCTCAAGATCTATTTAAGAACGAATTGGTAATCAATTTTCATAAATGTACATTTCCTAAAGACAAAAACGGAATAAAAGAAATGTTCAATATTGGATTTAAAGAATCTATATGCCTGGCACATTCCAATAAAAACAATTTTCAAGATTTACCAGAATTCCAATTGCAATTTATAAATAATGGGAATAAAAGTCTATGGATCAGCGTACTATACCTGTCAGATGATTACTCTATCACTAACGCACTAATGAATTCATATCAACTAAATCCCCATAAGTCTGCATGGTTATTTCAGAACAATGATGATGGTGATGTAATTAAAAATATAAAAGTGAAATTATCAGATGACCTATTTGAAAAAGGTCTAAAAACAACCAATGAGTATTTAAAAGTTATAGTCTCAAATAGTGCGTTTGACACCAATTATTTCAACCAAAACTCAGCTTCACAAATTAATACCAATAGAAAAAATGCTACTGAAAACAACCAAACTAAACAGGTAGACTGGAAAACTGAAACGGTATGTTTACAAATTGTTCGCGAATAAGCTAACGTGCTAAGATAGTGTATTTACCTTATCTAGAAACTAACCTATTATTAAATTGCTAAATATGAACAACAATCTTAATATACTTTTAATTTCGAATGACTTCCCTAAGTTATTAGGGTATTCAAAACTAAGAACATAGATTTAGTTTGAATAAGATGTTTTTTAGTTAGTATTAAATTATTTTGTATCTACTATACATATGTGTGCTATAGAGGTGCAAAAAAGATATCAAAAGACATGAGGATCCTTCATTTCATAGTGTTAAATCAAGTCGTGTAACAAAATAAAAATGGCCAAAAGAAACGTAAAGGAACTGCCTATAATTTACTTAACTTATGCTAATCATTACGATGGAAGGGATTTTTTACCTGAACTTCAAGAAGAAGCGCGAGAAAGCAAAGAAGCTCTAGTACTTGCTACTGAAATGGGACTTTGTGAATTAATCTTCGAACCACAAGTGAGGCTTGAAGATATTTTTGATACTTTTCAAAAAAAAGGAGACCGAATTGTACTTTTTCATTTTGCCGGACATGCAGGAGCTGATAAATTATTTCTGGAGTCAGATTCAGAGAGAACTGAGATTGCTCATAGTGAAGGATTGCTTTCTTTTTTGCAAAGGCAGAAAGGACTAAAATGTATATTTCTGAATGGATGTAGTTCTGCAACTCAAACAAGATCATTGCAAGCATCAGGCATCCCATTTGTAATTGGAACCATAAAGGAAATCAATGATCGTGTTGCCAGCCAACTAGCCATTCGATTTTATAAAGGTATTGGGTTGGGGTGGTCATTGGAAAGATCTTGGAAAGATGCAGAAAGTATAATATTAACGAAACATGGCAGTAGGACAAGAGAACTGTACTTAAGCGATAATAACTCTAATAGCCAAAATCCTTGGGAGCAACTAACCTTAAAAGGGGCTGAGGTGATTAATGACTGGAATCTTCCTGCGGTTTCAAGAAACTTTTTATTTGGATTACCATCTTTGCAGGGTCATTATGCACCTCCTGAAATTCCTTATCGTTTTCTTGAGCGTTACCAAAGAAGTGATACAGTAGTTTTTTTTGGTCGAGATAGATATATTCAAAATCTCTTTCATAGGATTACTGATGGACAGTCTGCCCCTGTAATTATGCTAACTGGTCAATCAGGAGTTGGTAAATCTTCCCTGATTGAAGCGGGATTAATACCAAGGTTGGAATCTTCCCACAATCTTGAGGTCATCCGTTGCAGTGACCAAATTTCCTTATTGGATACTTTGAAGCAAGCTCTAGGAGTAGATAAAGTGAATCCAACTCAGGATGACTTTTTAGCACAATGGAAAAGACTTGAAATTGAAAAACCTTTTGTAATTATTTTGGATCAACTAGAAGTCGTTTTTCGTAAGTCTAAGGAAACAGAAATCAAGGAATTAAAAGAATTTCTGAAGGTAATAGGCTATTTATTTTCTTCTAACGCTTCAAAGCTTAAAGGCAAATTAATCCTAAGTTATCGTAAAGAATATGATGCAGAATTGGACGTCGCATTAAGTCAGGCATGTATACCTCTGGAGAAAGTTTTTTTGGAACCACTTAATGAAGAGGAAATTTCAGAAATAGTCAAAGGATTGACTTCTTCGACTGCGTTAAAAAGAAAGTACAGGTTGGAGGTGGAAGATGGATTAGCGCCTATTCTAAGCCATGATTTGCTTAGTAGTCAGGATTCTCCAATTGCTCCTACGCTCCAAGTCATATTGACAAAAATGTGGGAAGTACAACTTAAAAGAAACGTTTCTAAACGTGCATTCACTTTGGAAGATTACGAGCACTTAAAAAAGAACGGTATTTTCCTTAAGGATTTTTTTAAGGCCCAAATGAAGACGCTTGAAAATTGGGCTGATTCTATACCAAGTGATGTCGAAAGTTCAGGCTTGGCTATTGATATTCTCAATCTTCATACTTCCTCTCTCCGTACTTCCCAAAGTTGCAAATTGGATGATCTTCAAATTTTGTATCAACATCGGATTGAAGTATTACAAGATTTAATTACCAAGTTTATTGAATTGAACTTGTTAAGAAAATTAGATGGAAATGAAGAGGACGTCATGTACAGTCTAGCACATGATACCCTTGCGCCTATAGTACAAAAGGAATTTGAACAATCATCTCACATTGGACAACAGGCTTTTCGAGTGTTGACCACAAAGACTGATGTTTTTAAACATAAAAAAGATATTTTTCTGGATGACGAAGACCTTGCATTGGTGGAAAAAGGAGCCTGTGGAATGCGATTTTGGACGAACCAGGAGAAAGCTTTGATTGAACAAAGTCGGGAGAGAAGAGCAAAAAGGATTGCGGAAAAAGAAGCGAATGAATTAACAAAAATTAAAAGTAAACTAAGACAAAAAAACGGACTAAGAATAATATCCGGTTTAGTTTCTTTACTTGCCATAGTCGTTGTGTGGTTCAGTATTTCCACATATAAACAATCGCAGGTAAACTCCTTAATCAGTCAAGCGCTACAAGAGGAAAAACTAGATGCAACGAAAGCTTTCAAAACCATTCAAAAAGCACTTTCCATTTCATCAGATCATGAAACAGGGATTCAAGCACGACACGATATTTACAGCTTTAACGAATTTTATGATACATCTCTTTTTTTAGAAAGTCCAGTTGTTGATTTAAATGTTATGGGTGATAGAAATATTTTGGCGGCATCTGGGAATAGTTTGAAATATTTAGATAAAACAGGCAGATTGATTTGGGAAAAAGAACAAGATTCAGAAGTGCTATCTATTGATATTTCAGCAAATGGAGAGCAAATATTGATGACGGGAAAAGAAGGCATAGTTAAAATCCTTGATTTGAAAGGTGATGTGATTCATAAAATGACTGAACATCAAGATTGGGTAGGAAGTGCTATTTTTCTTTCTGATGCTAACCACATTTTATCAGGAGATAGAAACGGTAATATAATCCTCTGGGATAGGAGTACCGGTACGATCCAAAAAGTAGGAGAACATGAAGATGAAATACAGGATTTGGTCTATTCTGCTGCAAAAGAAAAATTTATTTCGGTGAGCTGGGATGGTAAGGTGAGACTTTCGTCATTGACTACTAACAAGTTTACCGAATTGCCTATTGATGGAAGAGGCTTAACTGCAGCTTTTTCAAATGATGGTAATCAAATTGTAGTTGGTGATCGTTCAGGTGCGATTTATTTCTTTAATTCTACAGGACAAACTAGCTTTAAAGTGTTGGCCCATAAATTCAGAATCAACAATCTTCAGTTTTCTCCTGATGGTAAGATGTTATTGTCAGCAAGTGATGATAAAACGATAAAGCTATGGGATCGGGGAGGTAATTTGTTAAGCACTTACAAAGGTCATGAGGACTATGTCCATTGCATATCGTTTGATGAATTGGAAGGTGTTTTTTATTCGGGAAGCGAAGATCAAACTATTAAAAGATGGCGTATTGAATCCAAGGTATCACATTTTTTCGGAAATCATAAGAATGAAGTTTCTGCCCTAGCACTATCTGCAGATTTATCCATTTTAGTCTCTGGTTCTGGGAGTGGGAATCAAACATTATTTAATTCATCAAACGATTTGAACACAGACTTTGATTTTGATTTTGAGAAAGGATTGCAAGACAATGGGCAAACTGCTTATATCTGGAATATCAATGAATCTGAAAGCCCTATCGAATTAAAGGGACATAATGGGGCAATAACATCAGTAGCTATCAATCAAAAAGCTGGCCTGATTCTAACTGGAAGTGATGATGCTTCTGCGCGTTTTTGGGATTTAGAGGGCAATCCTCATCCTGCCATAATTAAGCATGAGGCTGGTGTTTATGATGTTGCATTGTCAAAAAATGGAAAATGGTTTGCTACATCGGCTTATGATAGTCTCATCATTCTTGGAAATACAGAAACATTTTTAGATGATACCATTCATCTTAAATATCCCTCAGCTGTAGAAAGAATTGCATTTTCTCCTAATCATTTGTTCCTCTTATCTGGCCATGCCGATTCCAATGTTATTCTTTGGAATTTAAAAGGCGAAGAAATAAAGAGGTTTTCAAAAAACAGAGGAAGTATTTCTGCTATGGCTTTCTCACCGAAAGGGAATATTTTTTTGGTGGGTGACTCTAAAAATGCTGCAGTTTTGTACGATATAAACATTGATGAATATTCAACATTTAAATTGTCTGATAAAACAAAGACAGGAGCTGAAGGTGTCTTAGCTGTTGCTTTTTCTCCTAAGGGAAATTTGGTCGCAATGGCTGGTATTGGAGGGGTTGTTGAAATTGTTGATCTGGAAGGAAATAAATATTGGAAGATTAATAATTTGGATTCTAGTCCAATATTTTCTTTAGCTATGGGGCAAGATGAAATCTATACGGGAGGTGCAGAAGGGGTTATAAGGGAGTATAAATTAAGATTAGATAAATAAATGGAATAATACAAGTTTATTGGATGGAATTCCAGCGCGACAAAAAATACTGTTAATGGATGCTTGTCATTCTGGTGAAATTGACACAGGAAATTTAAAGAAAGAGTCTCAGGATGAGGAACATAAAGAAGAGGTTCGATTTAGAACAAACAATACAGATTCCACCTTTACCTTTTTACAAAAAGATCTAGGTAAATCATTCAAACTGATGAAGGACTTATTTGTCGATTTGCGTAGAAGTACTGGAGCAACCGTAATAGCCAGTGCTGGTGGAGTGCAAGTGGCAAGGGAGTCTTCCGAGTTGCAAAATGGAGTATTTACTTTTGCTTTAATGAAAGGCTTGAGTGAAAAAATAGCTGATAAAAACAGGGACGGTAAAATTCTCGTTTCCGAATTGCATGAATATCTCAGACAGCGAGTGCCTGAAATGACAAACGGTTTGCAACAACCCACTTCCAGGGTATTTAATATTACAAATGACTTTCGAATTTGGTGATCCGAAAACCCAAAAATAAACTCTAGACTATGATTTTAAAATCTATTATTTGTTTCTGTTTCCTTTTTTGTGGTAACTCCATCATTGGACAACAATTTGAAGTGATACAACAAAAAGGTGATGTCAAAAATGCAATTACATTCCAATACCTAGCAAGAGGTAGCTATTATTCTATAAATGACTCTCTAGTAATCAATAATGATAGCTGTCGATTAGCAGTTGTAGATGAGAATAACAAGGTTTTTATTATGCGACCTAAAGAAGAAAATGGACAATTTATTCCTCAGTATTTCCCAATTCCTTACAAAATTCAAGGACGACCAGGTTTAATCACAAGTAGTATATCCCTTATTCATCATTTAAATGAAGAAAGAAATTATCTAATAATGGGAGATAAATATAGTGTTAACATTACCACTCAATTTTTTGAAATGAATCTAGACAGTTTTTTCTATATTCGATATCATTGGGAAGAGGATACGATAAATAAAAAACTACTACCCATAGATGGTAATTTTATTATCATCTCTAAATCTGATTTGTTTCAAGCTAAATTTTTTCCTGAAGATCGTTTTGGCAAGGATACAATAATCAAAATTCCAGAAGCTGAGGCTTTTCAATTTGAATTACGATGTGAAAAGTGTAATTATGAAAGAGTATTTGGTGATCCAAACCAACCAGATCATTTGCAAGGAAGAGATTTTATACCTATAAAATTAAAGTTTTTGGATTCAAAAGAGTTGGAAGTAGAACTTAAATTTATTATTCCCTTGCTAAAAAGTGTGAATCCAAATATCAGTAAGGCAAAATTATTTGATCGAGTGCATGCCTACCTTCAAGATATATATGAAGGCAAAATTGAACCTGATAATTTTGAAGATTGGATAAGAAAGAACAATTATATCCTTGATGATTTTGATTGAAAATAATTGTCAATATTCTCAACTTAGAATGTTAGCACTTGTTGGCCTTTAACCAGACTAAATAATATTATGTTAAGTCTGGAAGGGAGATGCCACAAAGTTAAGAATACTCTAATAAAGAAAGCTCAGTAAAAAAATCAAATAATGTATTGGAGCTAAATCAGCTCCCCCACAAATGAAACAAAAGTAGTATCCCTAGGACTAGGCGATATAACCAATAACTGCTGACCATACAACCCAGAATCCCAATCCTCATACTCAAATACCGAAGAATACCAACTACCAAACTCGAAGCCAGCAATACCTGGTAAATCAGAACCATAGACATGACCCAAATCCCCTGCTCGATGCCGAACTAATGAAGAACTAATAAACTGTAATAATGATAAATCGAGTGACAAACACTCGCTAACCTGCGCTGATAACTGAACTGAACCAAATGATGATGATGATGATGTAACCATAATAATGAAATAACTAAGTGAAGAAATACTGATGAGGCTGATGCTCATACTATCGTATGCTCTTTAAGGGAAGATATACTTATATGCAAGGTGGATCGCCGACGAAGGAGGTGCCAGGGCTCGGAGAGACCAGACCTTGCAGATATGTATATCTGGACCTACCTATGCAGAAGTATGTATGATAAATAATCCAACCGAACTGCTAGATTTCAGCTATTGAATCTAGAACGACTACTCCAAATAGATAGGGAGCATTACATTTATGGTACTTGGGAATATTCCAGATTTGGTTTTGAACGAAAGTGAATACTTAAGAAAATAAAAAAGCGATGAGATGAACGTCGATTAAAAGCTTAAGGTGAATTAATTTGTTTTGGGTCTAACATCATAATAGATTATACTCAAGTGAATAAGAGCTAAATAGTAATATCCCACATTGAAGATTTTTTTCTTTTTACCCATCGCTTTTTAAATAAAAACTTCCAACTTTTTTGACGATTATTCGAACTGGAATTAAATGTTTCAAAGCCATGTGGAAAGCAAAAAGAGCATCCTGATTCATCCCCTAAAAGTATTCTTGACAGCTTAGTACCTGAAATTTTCTTCGGGTAATTAATCATTCCAAATTCGTTTAATCCATATGCTCTTTTAAACCTCTTAAATCGTTTCATAATAATTTTAAGAATTTGTTTGCTAAAATACGGTATTCTTTGAATGTTATCTTTACGAATCAGTAGAAATATTGTTTTGATCAATTATATACTTGACAAGTTGAGAATCCAATTTCAGTGAAAGTAAATCTTTAAGAAGGTGGTCCCTTGCAATTAATACGCTGTTAATAAATTGCAACATACTTTTCTCATATTCGTATCCAAGCCAAATTTTGTTTTCGGCTAAATCAGAAACAATAAACCTCGATAAAAAAAATTCGAGAAAGGAAAAATGAGCAAACTTTAGCTTAAAGTCAAATTCGTTCCTTTCTTCTACGGTTACCATTACTGAATGTAAGAGTAAATCAAGGATGTCTGGAAATCCTTCTTCTTCCCAAATCCTTCTTACATCATTAGATGAAATTATGTTATCTGCGAATATTTTAGTTTGGTCCTCATAGAACATTTTAGCTGATATTCTTTCTAAAACTCTAAATATTCTATTAACAAATGAATCTATACTTTCTCCTCTTTTATCTTTCAACCCCCGTTTAAGTGGAAGACTTATAATTGCCCCTGTTTTGTCCCTAATTATTTTCTCTTTAATATATTTGTGATATAATGATGCAATAGTTACTTTACTTTTCCAGCGACTATTATACATTTCATCTGCAATAATCATTTCTAGAAATAAAGGTCGTTTTGGAATTTCGCCATATTTTTCTTGGTATTGTCCTTTTAGCATTAATTTCTCAAGAACCTTTAAATTATATGACTGTTTAGGATTCAATTTGGATCTATCTTTGTAATCCTTAATATATCCGACTATTTGTTTATCATACCAATCTTTTAATATTATCTTTTTACTCAGGTGCTGACCTATATTAAGACTTCTTTTAATCTCAGTATACCTCTCATCCCAATACTCCTTTCGCATGCTTATTACAATAAATGCATTAAAAAATGATATGCTATTAAAGAACTGCTGTAAGGCAAAAATGTCCCGAAAATATTTATGTTCATCTAATCCATCAAATAGCAATATTACTCCATCGTAATTTTTCAATATATTCTGCAGGACTCCCTTTTTAAAATTACCTAATTTACCTTTTATGTTTCCCTTAGGTGTAATGAGTTTCAGAATGCTATCCGAAATGTTATATTCATTGGAGAAATCTTTGGAATCTAATGCGGTAAAAGGTATTATAAAGGGAATAAACTCTCCAAATTTTAAGAATTTTCGGTATAATTGAAACAGCAGACTTGTTTTTCCAAAACCAAATTCACTAATAACAAATAAATAGTTGTCCTTATTGTTTTTATTCTTCCTTTTTTCTTGGCTTCTTTTATGCATACCTTGAATTATATACTCGCATGGATTATACAATTCCCTATTTTTGTAAATAAACGGTATGTCATGATAATAAATGTTTTGCCTAATCGAACTATTAAAACCATTTAGATAACTATTAAATCTATCACTAGAATATCCTCTGATGTTTCGTACAATTCCTTTGTAGACGAAATGAATGAACTCATCTATTTCGATTATATCAAACCTGGCTTTTTTGCCTCCATACTTTATTTTATGGATTTCGGAATCAAGCTCTGTTTTAACTTTTCTATTTAGCTTCTTGTTAATGATCAACCAATATGATTTACCATCAAACGTTGATTTTACAAAGCTTTTTACAGATTTGATACATTGGCGATACTGGCTATCTCCAAAATTTTCTTGAAATCCTTTACATTGGAAGAATATTTCAGGATCATCATTCTCCTCAGAAGGTACAAACAAGTCAAAGCCAGCCCGATCGTAAGCCCTTAAAGCTGCACTCCTTCTTATCGTTGGATAGTTTTCACGCAACAGCGAGTGGCATAATTTCTCAAAATCATAACTAGTACTATAGAATAACTCATCATATAGCGTTTTATAAGCTGGAGTTTTCTCTAATTCACGTTCAATATCAGTTATATAATATTTCAAAATATTTTACACTATATTATTAATTTGATTTAGGGCAAACGCATCAAATTTTATCTTTCCTCTAGGTCAGCATGATACGTATATGAGAATTTAAATATGATAAATGCCTTTTTTCTCAATACATTGATTTTTAAGGTTCATTATTATTAAAAATATTTTGATGCGTTTGCCCTAAATTTGATTTGTTTCCTTATCTGTTAGTGAGAAAATACAATATAACAGTTCTTACTATAGCAAGCCATGACAATAGAGTTATTCTTTTATTTCTAGCGCTACCTTCTATTGAACAATACAATATTTGAAATCTTGTATACTCTTGTTTAGTCCATAGCTGCTACCAAATTAAAAAATGAGAGTACTAATACTCCCATGGCCATAAGACAGTAGTAGCTGATCTATCTGCCTCTGTAATGATATAAATCTTGCGCCCATACTCCTGATGAACTGGTCCACACTCATAAACTGAAAAGATACGACGACCCGAAATGAGAGCCATCTCATTGCTCTCATGATCTGCGTCACAAACCTCTCCCCAATCTCCATCCTCATGTCTCATAAGAGAAGCATAGACAAATGTGTGAAATGAAAGATCTGAAGACATAAGTGAATGAATACTCGAGGTAGCAACTACCTGACCAAGAGATAAAACTGAAGTAACCATAATAATAAAATATATAAGTGAAAAAAATACTGATGAGACTGATGCTCATACTATCGATGCTATACCAGGGAGGATATACTTATATGCAAGGTGGATCGCCGACGAAGGAGGTGCCAGAGCTCGGAGAGACCAGACCTTGCAGATATGTAGATCTGGACCTAACTACGCAGGAGTATGTATGATATATCCCCAATTCTTAGCACGGGATCAATATCAAGCTCTAACCAAATATGGTCGACTCAATTAATGTAATATCCATACCCATATATGCTGCAAATTCTTGGATAGTTACTAAATGGTGATCCTCTTTTTCTAAGTCTATCTTAATACGTTTTATAATCATTCGACCATATCTATCACTCTTTCCAGTAATCAAAGCAATATCCTGAGGATAAATCACAATTCTATTCATTCTACTCATATTCATTCCAAATTATCGCAGAAACTTTAAGCCAACCCACCCGATTCTGATGAATCGGTTCTTTCCTTTTCGATTGACATTTAGTCAATCGAATCAACTAAGGCTGACCAGTCAGTCCCATACACTATCCATACACCATCTATGGAGTATCCATATAGCTGAATGATGGCAGCCCGCCCGATTCTGATGAATCGGTTCATTTACTTCAAATTGACATTTAGTCAATTTGATCCGCTTAGGCGGACCGTTCAATCATATGCACCATCCATGGAGTATCCATAGGGCAGTCAAGCATGTTATTAATATTGAAATTGGAAGAAATGAGATGAGATATAAGGCGAATATGTAATATATAACTGACAAAGATGGCAAAAAGTGCCCTAGAGTGTCTTGTTCGGAAATGGAAATTTGGAGTCTGTATAGTTAGACCTTTATTATTGGATTATTAAATAACCGCTCATGATTTAGAAGTGAGTATAAAATTATAATCCAATGGCTAAACAAAAAGGCTTAATTAAAATTGAAGGAAAGTTAGATGACATCTCCTTCTACAGATCAGGTGGTAAGTACCTGGCACGAATGAAAGGAGGTGTCGATGGCGATAGAATCGCAAATGATCCTATCTTCCAAAGAACTAGAGAAAACGGTTCTGAATTTGGAAGATCAGCTTCGTCCGGTAAACTGTTGAGAACAGCTGTCAGAAATCTCATGACCAATGCAAAAGACAGATTGGTAACCTCTAGATTGACAAAGGTTATGACCCAAATCAAGAACCTCGATACGATCAATATCAGGGGTGCAAGAAGCGCAGGTGTCGGGATCATGGAAGTAGCTGGGAAAGCACTCTTGAAAGGCTTCAACTTCAACATCAAAGCAATCTTATCCAGTATTATCTTCGCTCAATATACTGTGGATACTGCAACAGGTGAGATTAATATCAAGCAATTGAACCCAATCAATGATGTTGTAGCACCTGGTGGAGCAACCCACATGACGATAAAGGCAGGATTCGCAAATATCAATTTTGAAACAGGAGTATTCGATACGAAGCTTAGTAATTCGGAGACTCTTCCAATTGATGCAAATGTAGCTGATTATAGACTGCAATTTGAAGCACCACCTGCAGGAGATGGGTGCGGATTTCACTTGCTTCATATTGAATTCTATCAGGAAGTGAATGGTGACCTCTATTCATTGAAGAATGGTTCTTATAATTCTCTCAGTATTCTTGAAGTCACAGCTGCACCTGAAGCTCCTGCAGGAGAAGGCGAAGTCTAATTCTTAGCTCATGATAGTAGAATTAGGAAGAACGTATTATCCAGAATGGACCAAAGGTCTGATTTCCATCAATAATGTTATTCTCTCGAATAGTTTGGAGTTGCCCTGGTTAAATAATCAAAGGAATGTGTCATGCATTCCTGAGGGAATCTATCCAATCGTGCAACGATCAAGTTCAAGATTTAGAGCTCATTTATTGATTAAAGATGTACCCGGACGAGATTACATTCTCCTTCATCCTGCAAATGATGCAAGTGAAGAACTGAGAGGCTGTGTTGCTCCAGTAATGCAATTGGTGGGTAGCGACAAAGGAAGCTACTCTCGAATTGCGCTGGAGCTGATTATGGCCAATTTGGCTCAGGTCAATTATCAAAATTGTTTCATCAAGATTTATGAGTCAATAGACTCTTGAATCTATAAACCAAACATTATGAATTTAATAGCGAGGGCATCAAGCCCAACACCAAAGTTTTTCAAGATCCTTCGAAATATCGGCATTGCCTTGGCAACTGCAGGTGCTGCGATTGTAGCAGCTCCTGTAGCCTTGCCAGCTATAGTAGTGACAATAGGCGGATACCTGGTAACTGCTGGAGCTGTGGCGACAGCTGTTAGTCAGGTAACTACAGTAAATGATTCTTTGACCGTTCCAACGAGATTTCCAAAAGGAATAATCGATGAGCCCTATAAGTAATCAAAGCGCCGGTACCTGTGGCGGTACTATTTTAGCATTCGTTGGGATCATCGATCCTAACGATATGCTCAAGACTGCTATTCTAGCAGCGATAGGCGCAATAGTCAGTTTTATCGTTTCAGCAATTCTGAAACGTATTTTCAAATCTAAAAAGAAGAAGAATGTTGTTTAGATATAGAGCAAAAGTAGTGAAGGTTGTTGATGGAGATACTATTGATGTAGATATTGATTTAGGTTTCTATACGATTCTCCGAAAACAAAGAATTCGTCTTAGTGGTATTGATGCACCAGAGCCAAGAGGCGAAGAAAGGTCTGCAGGCTTAGAAAGCAAAGCCTGGTTGAAAGATGAAATTGAAGGCAAGGAAATCGAGTTAGTGACCTTCAAGAATGCAAAAGGCAAGTACGGACGATGGTTGGGTGTAGTTTACATGAATAACCAAAATATTAATCAATTGATGATCGAAAAGGAATTAGCTGTTATCAGTTTGCAGTAGTAAACAAAGTGTAGTGATTTAGCTATAAAAAAGCCTCAGAGAGAAATCTCTGAGGCTTTTTTAGTTTCTAGTAAACCCACTTCGAATACACAATGCATGGTGATAAAAACCATAGGCACCAAAAGGAGGAAGGAATCATGAAGCCAAGGTGGAACTCCAATAATGCTAGGAGATTCACAGGAGCTATTTAGTGGACCTTGGTGGAATGATGATGATGCCTACTTTGCCGAATGGTATTTATTATAATTCCATTAAATGATATGGTATAACACAATCACCCATTTTGAACTATCTGGTTAGATTTTAATTATCTTATGAGAAGATACTTTTAGACCATCAGAAAGTCTTAGGAAATAAACACCTTTATCTAAGTGGCTTAGATCGATTTTGTCTGTGATGTTTTGATTAAATATTTCTGTGCCAAATACTTCAAAAACAACAGCTTTTAATTCATTTGTGTATCCTTCTATATTTAGAAGACCCGTTGTAGGATTAGGGTAAATTGATGTAACAAAGTTCTGCTTGACATTAATACCTACAGTTTCACAATCATATCCTGCATCATTTATTATCCAGCCATAATTATCTATTAAACTCTGTCGTGCATCCTCACTATTACAGTAATTGATACCTACAGCATCAAATTTTACATTAGATTTCACTTCTTTTTGTGACCATCCAATTATGGTAGCATCATAGTTATCTGTAGATAATCCAGAATTGTCAAACATCTCCCACATAAAAGATACTTCCACGATATCCCAATTATTGAGATCTGCATTGAAAGCAGATGCATCAGCAAACATATACCTCATATCAATTACATTTGCCACATTCCAATTACTAAGGTCTGCATTGAAAGCAGAGGCGTCTGCAAACATAGACCTCATATCAACTACATTTGCCACATTCCATTCACTAAGATCAGAATTGAAAGTAGTAGCTCCTGCAAACATATTTACCATGTTAATTACTTTTTCAACATTCCATTCACTAATATCTGAATTAAAAGTAGTTGCTCCTGCAAACATACTGCTCATACTAGTTACATTACTAACATCCCAATTACTGATGTCTGCATTGAAAGCAGTTGCATCTTCAAACATCCACCTCATATCAATTACATTTGCTACATTCCAACTACTAAGGTCAGGATTAAAAGAAGATGTTTGGGAAAACATATTTTTCATACTAAAAACATTAGCCACATTCCATTGACTAAGATCAGAATTGAAAGTAGTTGCTCCTGAAAACATATCCGCCATAATAAGTACATTTTCTACATCCCAATTACTAAGATCAGCATCGAAAGAGGTTGCACGAAAAAACATGGCCCCCATATCAGCTACATGCTTTACATCCCAATTACTGAGGTCTGAATTGAAAGTAGCTGCATCTGCAAACATACCACTCATATCCGTTACATTACTCACGTCCCAACCACTTATATCACTATTGAAAGAAACAGCATACCAAAACATACTACTTATATTAGAAACACTACTTACATCCCAATTGCTTAAGTCACTATTGAAAGCTGTTGCTCCTGAAAACAAATAACTCAAATTAGAAACACTGCTAATATCCCAATTGCTCAAGTCACTATTGAAAGCTGTTGCTTCTGAAAACATACCACTCATATCAGAAACACTACTAACATCCCAACTGCTTAAGTCACTAGTGAAAGCTTTAGCTCGTGAAAACATTCTGCTCATATCAGAAACACTACTAACATCCCAATTGCTCAAGTCACTAGTGAAAGCTGTTGTACGTCTAAACATACCACTCATATTGGTAACATTACTCACATCCCAATCACTTAAATCTGCATTGAAACCATATGTAATAGGAGATACGACATATGATTCAAACATACCACTCATATTAATAACATTACTTACATCCCAACCACTTATATCGCTATTCAAAGAAAAGGCATACAAAAACATATCCCCCATATCAGTCACATTGCCAACATCCCAACTACTTAGATCTGCATTGAAACCAGTAGCTCGTTTAAACATACCATTCATATCCGTTACATTACTTACATCCCAACCACTGATATCAGCATTGAAAACGGTTATAAAGTCAAAATCAACAAAGGCACCAAACATACCACTCATATCAGTAACATTACTCACGTCCCAACCACTTATATCACTATTAAAAGCATCAGCAAATAAAAACATATTCTCCATATTAGCCACATTGCTAACATCCCAGCTACTGAGATCTGCATTGAATAAAGCTTTAGATTCAAATGCATTAGCCATATTGGTAACATTACTCACATCCCAATCAGGCATGGCACCATACTCGCTATTGATACACATTCCATCTACTGGGTTTGTACCTAAGCATATATTAATTGCTTCTTGAAAATTAGCATCTGTAATTGGAGTTTGAGAATACACCTGGACTGAAATAAGACAAAGGAGTAATTGGAGTAATCTTTTCATTGATTATCGATTTAGAATGTAAATATAATAATCTGTTGTTCCATATTTCTTATGACTCGATATTTAATTTTTTAAAAAGCTGTGAACCACAGGCAGCTCAACAAAGATGAACTGGACGGAGTGTAAGGGAGACCTGTGACTCGACTTGTGCTGACTGCCGGGCAAAAAGCGGGAGTCCTCAACCTAGGGGATGCATACTGGTCAGGCTAGTACCTGGACAGGCATACCCGAACGGAGCAAAGAGGAAGGAGTAATGGCAGCCACAGCCTTAGCTGTGGTGAAATGTAGCGACTGACAAGAGTCAAGCAAGGAGATCAACGAATTCAGATTTATTAAATAGATAATTTTCGTTTGATCGGGCGTGGAGCGAGCATCCCTAGGTGCTACCATTGAATACCGGCCACCAGAGGTGGCAAACTAAAAAGAGAAAGCACCTCGGGCTGCGAGGGCGGAGGACATAGCGGCCCGTAAACAAAGAAGTGGCGGTAGGATAAAGAGCTCTGATAACGAAGGCAACCATGACTGGAGCGACTAAGCAAAGGTGGAATACTGCGAAGAGAAGGAATGAGATGCGTAGATATGTGATTTGATTAATGACTGACCGTAGTAGTATGCTCGAGTATTGAAGGAGTTGAAACGAATGGTAGCCTGTAGAGTCCGGTGAGTATCGCAGTGTCAGCTTGCCTGAAAACGAAGATGCTCAACTGATCTGTGCTCTCATACTAAAGTAGCCACGAGTGACGGAAAGAGTGCAGCAAGACAGCTATGGTGACAAAGCTCATGTGGCAAAGGTACGCATGACATATGTGCTGATCAGTACTGCCCCGACTGAAGTGAAGCCTGCGGAATGTAACGGAGGAAAGCACTGTGGCGACATAGCTGTGGCAAGCTCTTGGAGATCACGCCGCTTCACAGCTCATATGCCTGTAGACTGACGAAGGAAGCGGAAGGGATGTGTGGAATATGGGGATGTGACCAAAGAGAGCATGTGATAACTTTAATAACTCCATGGCTCAGTATAAATCCATCTGTTAGGGATTTAAGTAAATGAGTATTTTATTGATTATTTTTATATAATTAATCAGGATTTGTTTACAAGTTGGTCTGAATGACATTTTCAAATGCAACAAAACTTTTTAGCAAATTGCCTATTTTACAAATTCTTTTTGGTAGTTTATCAAATTCCTTTACCTCCATTTTGTAATGATCAATAATTTCATCGTCATCAACCTGCAAAACGTTTTTTAGTGAATTATTCAGTTCCAAAAAAGGATCAACAAGTTTTGCTAATGGAACAAGATACTCACAGATTCTAACAATTTTTAACCAAACAATCTTTGCATTCTCAGATTCAGGATATGAGTCTTCAAGAAATACATTTGCAATAGAATTAGTAGAATCGAATCCTTTTTTGCAAAAATAATAAGACGAGTAGGAAAACATTACCGATTTAGCCTCGGTAAATATAAACTCTGCAATTCTATTACTAAAATCAGATTTATCATCTTTTAACCAATTAGATATTGTTGTTGATTTTAGCAATTTGTAATTTAAAGAAAATTGATTGTTTATAGACGAATCTATATCATTTTTAAAGTCGAGCCAATACTTTAATATTTGATTCTGACACCATATGTAAACCTTGTCAGGATTAAGGTAATATATCGACCAAAATTTTGATTTTTTCAATGTATATCCTGGAGCCAAAGAATTAAAAGTACGCTCTAGTACCTTGTTTACAACTTCAATAATATAAGATGAATCTTGAGGTTGTAAAAAATCTTCATCTACGAATTTAGTTATTAAATCAGTACTGAATCTGATAGAATTAAATATTTCCCAAATAAAATAATCCATATTCATATCATTCTCCATTGAGCTTAATTCTAAATAATGTCCAAATTTTTGAAAAAGATATGGATGCCCTTTTGAATAAGCACATAAAATATTAGCACACTCTGAATCAATCCAATCTCCTTTCAATCGATCAAACATATATTTATTATTTATTCCATTAATAATTTCAGCGGATGTTAATTTTTTTAATTCAATAAAATTTTTGTTCCTAGAATTTCCGAGCCAATTTGGTTTTTCTTTGGATATGCCAGAAAGTAGTATCATCAGATTATTTTGTGAAGAACCTTTATTTATTTCTTTTATTAACTCTTGGAAGAAGATACCTATATCAGGTAGATCATTTAAATTGTTTGCTTCATCTAAAATAAATAATAATCCATCAAAATTACTTTCAATTGTTTTTTCTAATAACTCTCTAAAAGTGTCATAAACAAATTTTTTCGAGAAATATAAACTAGATTCAGTTTCTTTATCTTTCTCTGAACCCACAGTAACAGTGCCAAAAGGGGAGTCGTATTTTAATTCTAATTTTTTTAAAAAATCTTTAACTTTTTGTGTTAATCCTTTAATGAAATTGTATTCTAATTGTTTAATTTCTATGAGAATATGATTCAATAAATCTATTAGAGTTACTTGTTTTTTTACAATGATGTTTATTGTAATGAAGTTAAAACTTTGTGAAAAACTTGATGACTCCTTGGAGATAGCTAATTGAGTGACAAATTGGACAAATGATGTTTTTCCTATGCCTTTTTTACCATGTACAATAAAATTTTCACCATTACCATATTTACAAGATCTGAGCCCTAAAACGCACTGTTTTATTTCAAAATCTCTTCCTATAAATTTTTTTGGAGGTACAGGGGAACTCGAATGAAAGATACTCATTGCTAATGTTGGATTTTGACGGAAATTGATCTTATATAAATACAGTAAAAATGCAAATTGAGTTGTTGAACAATTTTTACCTTGCAATAAAGTTAATCTTTTTTCAAAAGTTTAACACATAAAAAATATAGTAATTAGCTAATTTCAAGATAGCGATATTATAATAGTGAATATATTAATCATCAGTTTTTAACCACATATTCTCGAATTTTAGAATTTCTTTATATAAAAGCATAAATGCCATTTATAAGGAAAGGTGTAGAACAACAAGGAATATGACACCATTTTATTAAACTTAGTAGGCAATAGTAAAATTGAATTAGTAATCAATTATATCAATTGAGAAGAGTGAAGTGAATGAAAATTGTTGTAAAAGAAATCTTATAAATTAATTTATATCTCCTCGATATTATCTAAGTTTTGGACAATACTTGTTAAAGATTGATAGTCTTGCGAATTAAATTTGACTTTAATTATTGTTAGTTTTCTCCATAATTTAGAAAGTTTGAATTATAACTAATTTCTTTCAAAAAAATGCAGAGCCTCCCGACTCTGCATTATCCAACTCTCATATCACGATAACGATCATCCTTTTTGGAGTATTATAGGATGATCTTCAACCAATTACAATCGAAAGATAGGGGCAAACAAATCACATTTCCAAATTGATGAATGAGATGATACAACTTCATATCAGATGAACTGCATTATTTCCTTTTATCCATCGATTCTGGTGAAAATGCAATAAGATTGACCATTTCTCTCAATCGCGATCTCACTCTACTTCCGTATCTAGATTCTAATTCTTCGGCCGTCAGATTGGTGGTGGCATGGGTCTGGATTCCTTTCGAAATGAAAAGCTCATACCTGGTCAAAAATATTTCTCCCATCACATTGATCTGATCTCCAAAATATCTCATCGGGGGCTCAATTCCAATATCATCAAAACAAATCGGTTTAGGAGATCTTACAGATCGACTGTATTGATTGATGACATCATAACCCTGTTTACTAAATTCCATTGTAATCTCTCTTGCTGGTTTCACACGATAAGCTCGCGATAGAGGTGTAAGTGTAGCAAATAGTTTCATGAGTGAAGTCTTACCACATCCCACTTGCCCGGAAAGAATTATTCCCTTGTTTCGAGAAATATTGTACTTCTTGCATGTTTCATCATCATTTACAATCCAAGCCACTATTTGAAAAATAATCTCATGGTCAATCAAATGAATTTTGAAATGGGCCCCAAATAACTTCTTCCCACGATATTCAAGAAATTGGATTATGTTGTTAAGATCATAGTGGGGAATTCCATTTTTGTATTGTATCACATCAGAGAGGTTCATTGTAATTTTTTTTAGAAGATGTATGGAGGTAGTCCATTTTTTGGACAGGTGCTTTACCGTTTAAATCTTTGCTCCGGATGATCCAATTACGCGCGGAAGCTTGCCAATCGACCATGGGTGTTTTTCCTCCGATAAGCCACCCATTGGATTCATAGTAATTCCAAAATTTTTGCGCTTCATTTTTACTAGATTTTTCAAAAAGAAAAAAATCAATTATGAGACTTAGAGAGAGAGCGTTTTCCCTCTCTCTAGTTTCATAGTTTAGTTTAATAGTTTTAGAAGGTATCAAAGCCTTCCCATTATTTGCGTTGCTGCTCGCTAAAGCCTTCTCATTATTTGCGTTGCTGGTCGTCAAAGCTTGCGTATTATTTGAGTAGCCTTGTATCAAGGCTTGACCAAAATTTGCGTTGGTACTTGTACAAAAAATGACTAGGCTAAAGCGACTTCCTTTGTATGGATTATAGGATGGTTTATAATTAATATACCCCCATTTCATGAGTTCCTTTAGGCATTTACAATAGGTATTTGGTGACTTCACTTTTGACACTTTCATAATCTCATTTCTAGCTACTGTAAATGGGTTTTGAAATCGATTAAGATTCCAAAATTGGAATAGAGCTAGATAAGTACTTATATGATTTGGGTTGAGACGGTCATCTTCAAAGAGTTTGTCAAATAGACCATTCATATGCTGGATATAATTGATTTTTTTCATCTATACATTTTCTTTATTGGTTTCTAAAATGGTTAAAATATCATCTAAGTCATAGAGTAAAACATTCCCAACTCTAGTGAATGGAAGCGTGCCATTAATCCTTAGATTATGCAATGTGCCAGAAGAAATAGATAGCATCTGCTTTACTTCAAAAGATTTGAGATACTTCTTGACTCTTTGAGTATTTGGAACCTTAATAATATTTTGAATATCCTTGAGCAATTCAGTTTTGAAATCTCTAAGATCATCGGTGGTAATGAATGTATTTGACATACTAATTTGGTTTATAATAGCTGGTCTGAAGACGAAGCTACTGGATTTGTAAATTGGTAGAATGGTAAGAATCGAATGCCTTTGCACAAGAGTCAGAAGCCATTCTACCATATGGTGTTAAATGATTTCTATTGACAAATGTGAACTAAATGATTGGAATAAAATAGGGAGGTCGGAAACCTCCCTAAATTTTTTTTTCACTAAAAAAGACAGAAAATGAGGTTCATTTTGCCACATTTCTTTCATTTTTGAGATAAAATTTGCGGTAAATTGAAAATAGGGAGGTCGGAAACCTCCCTATTTTTTCTAAAGCTCTTTTTCCTCGTCAATTCGCTCAATTAATGATTCTAATAGTCTGGATAACAGACGAGTAGAGTTTTGTTTTCTACTTTTAATCCGATGCCAAATTTTATAAGCATCAATATTGCCAGACCCAAATACTTGACTCAAAGCGTCAGAAATATTCAATAATGTGTCATTTATACATCCCGCAGTTTTTAAAGCATAAATTAATTCTACTAAATCTGTTTGCGAACCATTCCAATTGAGTTTATTTATAGAAATTAGGCCATCTGAACTTGTATTTAAATGTTTTTTCTGAAGAAGAGATTGAAGATAAGTTAACAACATTTTCTTTGATCTTATCTTGCCTATGATATGCCCTTTTTCGCAAGTCGTTCTAAAATCTTTATCTGCTAAGTAGTAATCGACATTTTGGTTTGACCTTTTGGATAGCCTGGTAAAATAATATTTGTCATAATGATCATCACCTAATGAAAGATAAGTGCAAAAATCTTTATGATCATAAAAAAAAGCATCTATTTTTTGAATTTCCCTTTGAAAATATTCTTCACTTACATCTTTAGAAAGATGTTGGCAATCTTGAATAATTTGAGCCCTATTGTAAGCGTAATGTTGCTCCGCTAGAAGCTTTGGTTTTGCATTTTTAAAGAAAAAGATTTCTGCTTCCAAAGACAGAAATTCGTGATTTTTAATTTTCTCATTTAAAGCTGTAACTGCATTAGAATAAAGCGAAGCCTGGAACATAAAGTACTTCAATTGATTCGATTGCATTTCTTGCAAAGAAACATTTGAACGCACCTCTTCCAATAGCTTGTCAACAAATTTTTCAAGCATTGCGATAGGTTTACCGTGTTATATATAATACTAGTTTTTGGACAACCCCGGCAGAAGGCTTGTTTCTTTGAAATGTTATTTCTCTGTGATATTTAATAGGATTTTGGTGATATAATTGGCAAATACTAAAACGTATTGGTATTGAAATAGTTTCTTATAAATGTTAATATTTTGGATGAAATTAATTTGGTGGGGATAAATTGGAATGATAACTTATGATAATTCAAATGATGGCATGTCTTGAGACTTTGTCGATAGATCGAGAATATATTGGTGAATTGTGTGCGTAGAATTACTTAAATGTTGCGTAGAAGTATGTAATGTTTTTACATTTAATTTTGTCATAGCGGTAGAAAAAAGAGAAGCTTGTACAGAGAAGTGCTTCAAAGGATTAGATTGCAATTGGTGCATTACTAATATTGAATTTACTTCTTCTATAAGCTTGTCAACGAATTTTTCAAGCATTGTAATTGGATTAAAGGTTTATAATATAATTCAAGCTTATTGAGGTGGTTTGTTGATCCTAACCTTTAATCAATGTATATCTGTGAAATTTTTACTTAGAGTGTTTTATGGTGATATAATTGGTAGTAATAAACGTAATATAGTTATTAGTGACACCAGAAAAATTAAGATTTAGATTATATTAACAATAAGTCCGATGAAATGTATATTAGATTAAGGATATGAATTTAAATAATAATAGAAAGTCTTTAGTACTAAAAATAATAAAACAATATGGCTACTTTAGGGTTACTGGACGCTATACTTCAAAATAGAAAATAAATATGGAAATCAAGGCACTCCTTCAGAAAGCGAATGATGAGTATCAAAAATTAATAGATAATGTTCCTGGGTTCAAGAATTCTCTTTTCCCTTTTAATCAAGCTGAGGATATCCTGAATTCAATGAATCAAAGTTTGTATGTTCCTTTCCTTTTTATTGCTAGCTGTGAGACTTACTATAGTAATAGACCAAAAGTATTTAACGACATTGCCAAAAAATATTTGGACCGAAAGACTCTAATATCCTATAGTACTTTATGGTTTGAACTACTTGCTGAAAATGACTCCAACCCAAGAAAGTTTTTACCTAGTTTTATAGACTACAAAGATGATTTATTGAAGGAAATATATATAAATGTAATAAAAAACGCACCAAATGAATCAAACGCCTACATACCAGCTACAAGAAATTTTTTAAGGTTTAACTTGTCTCTGACCTATATTGAGAAGTTTCGGTCTCTTTGGGAATCATTATCATTTGAACGTCGGGAGGCAATTGCAATAGGCCTAACAGAAGAATGGCCTGCATTCAGCCATTACCAAAAAAATACAATAATAATATTAGAGAATCATCCTTCAAAGCTAGAATTAATCACTGGTAACACTAATAATCCTGCACAAATCCACACACGTAAGCACTGGATAGACAAAAAGTTGCCTTTAGTCCGATCAACACTTTGGACCAGTTTTGATGAGGCATGTAAGGAGTTTGCGACTGATACCAAAAAATTGGGAGATGAGCGTGGACAAGTTGGAGGGCTTCTTGGATATCTCAATAACGCTTTAAGCAGAAAGAAATCAATAATTGAAACGCTGATCAAAAAAAATGGAGGCCAAGCTGATTTAAGTATTGATAGATATACTTTCAGTAGCAAAGAAGAGAATCTTTGGGGGCCAGACTTTGTTATGGCTCTTTCATTTGAAGAAAAAGGACGTATTGCTTTTCAGCGATATGTTCTCTTTCAGGCAAAATTGATTAAAGACAAAGTTGTTCGAATTCCAGTTGGTCAGCTTAAAAATTTACTTCGATCCAGCTGGCATAGTTCATTCTACATAATGTGGGAGGATAATCTAGTGCCACGGTGTATTCCTGCCTCATTAATAGATGACTATTTATATACAAACTATGCTTTGAAAGGAAAACCATTAGCGCATTCTCCATCAATAAAATGGCAGGAGTTGGAAGGTATTACTGATACTTTACCTGCACTTCTAGGCGATCGTTTTCTTAGCGGAGAACTTGGCGACCAGTTACGCAGTGACCAACTTTCAAATACTTCTGAAATTGCAAAACGTGTGGCAGAAATATTTGGGAAGCCACGATTTGGAGTCTTTGTTTTCAAAGTTCGCGTGGGAGTTCAAACGGATATTCAATTCAGAATAAATGATGAGCCTATTACATTAGAATAAGTTAGATGTGGATTATGGCGTACAAAATCTTATAAGAGTTCAATTGGATTTTAGGGATAAATCTTACGTAGATTTACTTAAATCATGCGTAGTTCTACGCAATTTTGCATTTTTTAAAAATTAAATTTATCAGTAAAATAATTTTCTTATTTTGGTTTTGTTAGATTTATTTAAGTTAAATAGAGTAGACAAGTGATTTGAAATTATAGGATTAATTAATGCAACAATTAACCGTTTTTATTCGGATAATACTCGGGTATATATGGCTAGAATTGGATAAGACAATAATTCGTAAATGATTGATATTTAATAAGATTGAAATGGATGTAAGAGAAATATGTGCCAGTTGGCGTGAATATAGACGTTAGTCGCAAGTAGGCAAGAGATATAATGATAATGAACACAGAAGAAGATCTAAGCAAAGAATACAAAGAAAGGGCATTTATATTTGGCAGAATTTCAACTTACATGAACGTAGAATTGGATAGCCTTCTGCATATTAATCAAATCCCTTTTTTAACTATAACTTCACGTATAAAAACATTAGAATCATTTGAAGAAAAGATCGACAGAAAAGAGTATTCAAATCCTTTTGACCAAGTTGAAGATTTTTGTGGTTTTAGAATCATTTGTTACTACAGAAGTGATGTGTTGAAAATTAGTAAATTGCTTAATGAGGAATTCGATATTCTAGAATCATTTAATAAAGAGGACCTGTTAAGAGAAAATGAATTTGGGTATAGGTCTTTCCATATTATAGCAAAAATTCCAAAATCAAGAACACCTCAACTAATTGATGAAGCATATAGTCAATATAAATTTGAAATACAAATTAGAACTATTTTGATGCATGCTTGGGCAGAAATTCAGCATAAATTAGCCTATAAAAATGAACATCAAATTGCACTTTCAATGAGAAAAGAGTTTGCTTTCCTAAGTGCAAAATTGGAAGAGTCAGATTTTCAATTTGAACGATTAAAAAATGAAAGTGGGCGAATTCAAAATGAGTTTAGGACAAAAACAGAACAACAACAAATTAGTGTTACAGACGATCTTAATTTAGACTCATTAAGGGCTTTTTTACAATCTAAATTTCCGGACAGAAAAGAGGATTTAGATGGGATAACAAGACTGTTGGATCAACTCAAAGAGATTCAGTTAGACTTGAATGAAGTACTTAATGCATATAAAAGAACAGAGGGTTATATTTTGACACATCTTGAGAAAGATTCTACATTTTTTACAAGAAGTGGTATTATAAGAGCAGCACTTAATTTAGTTAATGATGACTTCTGGAATAATTACAGAAAAACTGTAGATATGGATAAGTATGCAGATTGGGTCAAAAAACAAGAACAGCAACGTGAATTCGTAAAAAAGACAACCAGCGACTAACACTGTATAATCAGAGAAGCCTTGATATTGTAGCGTCCTCTCGATATACTTGAACGGAAGCTTCCATGAAGAAAAAAAGAACTCGACAACTAGCATAAACATGAAAAAGCGGTATTGGCGGAAAGATAGTTTCGAAGGATTGAAAAAAGTAATTGATTTGTTGAGAGTAAATTCAGATAAGGAACTCTATTCCAATTATTGCGAAACTAAAGAAAAGTGGTTAAGAAAGAGGGCCCTCACAATATTAGAAGAATTCATTGAAACCCTAAGTCTTCAAACACTAAACAAGAGAATTAAATTTACGGATTGGGTTGAAGAAAGACGGCTAAATAATTATGAGGTAATCGACTTAATACCAATTCTACTTCAAATGAAATTAATTGAACCAAACTTTGGACTAATGGAAAGAAAAAGGACCAAATAATCCAATTCCATTGCGGTGGATAAACTCAAAAGATAGTTTTATAAAGGCGCTCGAATTAGATGGCGCACACAACAATAGCATCCCAAGCAAAATCCTAGCGTACTGCTAGGTCTTAATGAAGAAAAATCCTGAAACCGGCGAAACTATGTTAATAAATATTTACTTCTTTTGCATAACACAGTTTCCTGTAGCCTTTTTTGGACCAACCAGATTATTGCTTTTCACAATTGAAATGAAGAAATAAATGAATCGGATTGAATATTTAAATAGAATAAATAATTATGCTACCAAATTTGTTTTAGAAGTAGAAGGTTTTAATGCTGCTAATCAATATCATATCAATATACATGCCGAGAATTTTTTAATTCCAATCTTAAATCAAGTCTATGGATTAAACCTTGAAAACTTAAATTCAACACAAAAAAAGAACTATCCTGCTGTCGATTTAGCAGATTTTGGTAAGCGTGTTGCATTTCAAATAACTGCAACAAGTACAACATCCAAAATTGAAAAAACTATCAAATCTTTTTTCGATTACAGTTTGCACAATACATTTGATACACTATATATATATATTTTAACCCATAAAAAACCTAAATACAATGAAAATATTTTAAAAAAATATTTAAATAATAATTTCGTGTTTAATTCTAATCAGCACATAATAGATAAGGACAGTTTGTTCCAAAAAATCAATAATATAACTTCTACACCTAAGATAAACACATTGGCGAATATTTTCGAATATGAGTTTTCGGATATTCGAATTGATGAACGAAGAAACAATATTATTCAAGGTGAACATGGATATAATAAATCTCGTGGAATATCTAACTATATTAAGGAACCAGACTTTAAAGATAGACTTAAGGCAGTTTGTGAATCATTAAAAGATGACCTTAGGAGTATTGATATTAACACCAAATGGAGTTCTAAAAACTTAATTCCACTTGATGCAGAGGTTGAAATCATTGTCAATGGAGTTAGGAAGCGTAAAATTGCAGATTTAATGCAAGCAATTAATTCTAGTGATGATAGAATTATTTTATTGCTTGGAGATCCAGGATCTGGGAAAAGTGTCGCCTTAAGGAAATATTGCCAATTCTTAGCAGAAGAGTTTCAAAACTTTAAATATCTGCCAATTTATATCAATTTACGAGAATGGACTTTAAGTTCCGTATGGGATGATAATAATTTGCCTACAATATATGACTTGCATGCTTTTATTAAGGGGAATGTTATGTCCAGGGATATTGTGTTGAGTAAATTTTTTGATAAATACTACGATATTCTTTATGAAAAAGGCTACCTATATTTTGTATTAGACTCTTTTGACGAAATCCCATCGGTATTGAATGCTCAATCTGATACAAGTATTCTAATTAAAACTCTGTCCGGAATATTATTTAAATTTCTAAAAGGAGCTCGTCAAGCGGGGTCTAAAAGTATACTTGCTTCAAGGATATATAGAAAACCAACAGCAGAGTTTCAGACAAATACAGTTTTTGAAATTCGCTCATTGAATGAATCAAAAATATTAAAATTATTACAGAAAAATAAATATTTAGAAAGTCATACAATAGTTAAATTGTTCTCTAAGAGGCCCGATCTCATTTCAATTGCGAAAAACCCCTTTACGGCCTCATTATTGTCAGAATTTTTAGACAATAACAAGGAAAAATTTCCTTTAAATCAATCAGAATTATATAGTGATTATATAACATCTCAATTGTTTTCTGCATCCGAGAGAATGTTTAAAAATGAGCTTGACTTAGAAACCATTCTCTTTACAACTAATGAAATAGCATTTTTAATGTTCAAGAAGTTTGGATTCGAAATTTCCATGAAAGAGCTTCGTGCTCATTTTCCAAACCGTTCTATTGATAAGGTAATCGATATTCTCCAATTTACAAGAATAGCAAGAATAGGCCCGTCTGAAGGAAATTTCTCATTTTCGCATAGAAGATTTTGTGAGTATTTTGTAGTTCAGCATACATTAATAAGTAATATTGAGATAGATCTTTTCGATATCCCCAATGATTCTCAATGGCGCGATGCACTGGTATTGTTGAGTGAGGTGTCAAACCTTGAAATTGCCAAGAAAATTGCCAACTTTTGTTGGCAATTTATCAAAAATGAACGAATCCCTTTAATTCAAAGAACTCGTACTTTAAGGTTCATGAAAGAAGCATTTAGAAATAGAAAAGAATGCATAGTTGACTTTAATGAAGAGTTTTTCCAGTTTATGGATAAACGGCTGCAACACCATGGTTCACATGAAGATATTAGTATTATTTATGCTAAAATCATGGTAGAAGCTACAGGGTTATTAAATCCCGAACAAATTGATAGCATCTTACTCCGTTCTATGAGTTTAAATATTTCTTGGATAAATGACACTGCGTTTAAATCCGCTAGACATTTAAATAAATTTAGTTATGCATTGCAGAGAGAAATAATAAATTATATAAGAAACACAGCGATTATTAATTTTTATAAATTACATGATTCTCTATTATTTTCTTTAAAATTATCTCAAGGTTTAGATCGATCACTTAACTATTTCTATTGGCGACGAATGTCTTTGATCGTATTGGGGTTGACATTTTTTTTAAGCATTATATTATTTGCCAATTTTACAGGTTTTTATATTTTTGGTTTATGTGTTTTTTTAATTTATTATAAACGATTTGCATTAATTATAGAGAATTTCATTTTTGAAACAGCTTTCAAATATTCGTTTTTATTTTGCTTAAGCTTTATTTTATTAGAAGTATTATTTTCAAAAAAACATTATTATAGTGAATTAATTTTTTCTACTAATTATTCAATTTATTTTATTTCAATTATTCTTTTAATATTTATTACTGTAAATATTATTTTAGATGTTGCTTGTTTAAAGCAAATAAAAATTTTGAAGAAACTCGTAGACCGAAAGAAACCCATTCCTGAAATAACAGTAAAAAAGCCAAAAAAAGAAAAACCGCCTCAACCATTAACCCCGAGAGAAATAGAATATAAAAATGAAATATTGATGACAAAATTAGGGGTTATTTTAGGGATTTCGGTATCTATACCTTTATTAATATATTTTGATATTGTTCGAATCATAGCTATTATTACAATGGCTTTGTTCATAAGTTATATAGTAATTAAGCGGATATACACTGATCTGGTTCATTTCCTTAAGGGCAGACAAATTTTCAAACAAGTTAATTTATCAAAATGTGACGATAGGGAATATATATATCAAATTTTTAAAGATTTAAAAAAGCACAAATATTTTCAGGGTAAATTTATATCTTATTTAGAGAAAAATATTAAAGTGCCTAAAGGCGAATGGCCTTCTTATAAAATATTCAAGTTAGTACATATGGATGAAAACTCAATTAGACTTGCGCAATTGGAGGAAAAGTGGTTGGGTTTGGATAGGTAACTGCTAGAGTATAGTGTTCATTGCTCTACACAAGTAAAGTGTCCGTTCTTTCAACCAACAAAAAGTAATATCATGAAAAAAAATACATAATATAAACACCAGTTTGAATACTTCTCAGAAATGACAGAACTCAAAAATGCATCACCTTAGTCGTATGATATTCAGAAAGTTGAAAAGTCTCATTCACCTTCGTCCCAGAGGGAAGAAACTACCCATATGTAGTTTGCGCTGTCTAGTCAAAAGCACCTTCTGCTAGAGAACGCTGACGAAATTCGAAAGGTGTATAAGAACGGTATTTTTAAAAATGCGGTTTAAATTGGAGACATTATTAAGGCCTGTAGTATAGCATATCTGTTTGATGTTTTGATCGATGTTCAATAGGAGCTTGCAGGCTTGTCCCAGGCGGACATCAATCAAAAATTGCGTGAAACTTTTACTTGTAAATTTATTAAAATAATGACCAAAGGCAGAAATGCTAATATTCAGCAACTCGGCTACTTCTTCAATATCTAAAAGAAAAAAAATTAATTGATAAATAATCAACAATATCAATTATTGGTTAAAAATGGAGAACCAAATCAATGATTCTCCATTTTAATTTTCTAACCAACTCTAGAATCATTCTCATCAATCTTCAGTTTCTTTTTTCCTTTGCCTTGATCATCATTTTAAGATTTCTCATATCAGCACTCACTTTTTGATTCAACACTTTCGCATATAACTGAGTAGTTGAGATTTTGGTGTGCCCAAGAATCTTAGAAAGCGTCTCAATAGGCAATCCATTCATAAGCGCAATAGTAGTAGCAAATGTATGCCGGGCAACATGAAATGTCAACTTAGATTTAATTCCAGCCAAGTCCGCCAATTCCTTCAAACAAGAATTCAACCTCTGATTAGATATTTTTGGAAATAAAGTCCCGGCATGTATTGATCGAGGATCTTTTCTATGTTTTGTAATCATTGCCTCAGTCTTTGGAAGCAGTGGTATTCTAACTGCCTTGCTAGACTTCTGTCTGGCGGTATAAATCCATTTGCTGCCATCGATACCAATTACAATATGATTTGGCGTCAACTGCATCGTATCAATATAGACCAATCCAGAATAACAAGAAAATACAAATAGATCCTTCACATACTGCAGACGATCACCAAGGTCTGATAGAGCTTCATAAGAAGCGAGCTCTTCATCAGATAGATATTTACGAGTACTAGGAGTGAACTTACATTTATACTTTGCAAACGGATCCTTATCAATCCATTCCAGCTTAACAGATAATGTCACTACTTTTCTAACTCGCTGAATGTGTTTCATGATAGTATTATTCCCAAGCGGTTTCTGATGATCTAGTGGCTTATACTTTCTCAGGAATAACTCGAATCTGGTAATGAAGCTGTAGGACAATTCCTCCAGGTATATATCCTCTACTTTCAATACTTGCGCGAGGAATCTCTTAACATGTGTAAGGCAAGTCTTGTAATGACGAGCTGTACCTGGAGCGAGTGTAATTGATACTTCTTCATTGTGATATTGGAATGCCGTAAGCAAAGTCATATCTGAGCTCTCATCATTAAGATATTTAGCTCTAATCAATTTAGGTGTGATCACTGCTCGTTCTTTCTTTAATACCTCGTATGCATCAAGTAATTGACCTTTAACCTCTGTCAAAAAGTTATTGATCTTTCGACTATCTGTAGAAGTACCTTTGGCTCTCGAAGCTCGAGTATCCCAAAGCTTAGAAGCTATTGAACGATTAAGTGAAAATTCAGCTCGTTTAGAATTGTAAGTAATTCTAGCAAAGAGATTAGAAATAGCATTGTCTTTCTTTGTGGTCCGGGCCACAATGGTAATTGAAAATGTGGATTGTCTCATATGACTTGAAATTTGGTTGAATAATCCTCACCACTTTTGCGATGAGAGAACAAATTCAGAAGTCATTTAACACCAAAACAATACAAACCATTCGACTGATAGTCAGAAGATTAAGTGCAAAGTCGGGAGTAAAAACGAGAAAAGCAAATTTACTCCCGATTTACTCACCACCAATATGTATTTAGATGAATTGAATGTATTGCTCTAAAAACATAAAAGGCTGTAAATCAACTGATTTACAACCTTTTGTTCTTGAATGAAACCATTCTAGTGATCCCATCAGGATTCGAACCTGAGACCTGCTCATTAGAAGTGAGCTGCTCTATCCAGCTGAGCTATGGGACCATTTACTTTTTATATATTCACTACCAATTCCACTTTTCAAATACTTTTCTCGCTTTCTAGCTTCCAGCCTTGTTTCATATTCTTCATAAAAGAATAATATCCATGGCCTGTATCCTTTGGTGGATTTGGTTTTACCATTATTATGTTCTTGAAATCTTCTTTTTACGTTTTGTGTCATTCCAACATAAAATCTACCATCAACTTCACTCCTCAAAACATATACAAATTGCATCATTATGCAAATTTACTCAAATTTAATCGCCGCTTAACTGCTCCCTGCCTGCCAGCAGGCAGGTATCCAGCTGAGCTTTGGGACCATTCTTTGGTTTGGTAACTAATCAAGCTTTGTGACCTACCGAACCATAATTGCTATTATTAGCGGGTGCAAATGTACTACCTTATTTTAATTTTCCAACTAAGAATGAGGAAATTTTATAATATACTTTTTCATAGTTCTATCACCTGTAATTCCTACCCACTTTTTGATATTGTTGAACCCTCAAAACTATATTATTTGAATATTAGAAAAAGTTATTACACGCCTCTCTAAATTGAAACTTGATTTAGTATTTCAAGATGGAAGGTGGCCTGAGTAACTAAGTGCTTGAAATGCATAATCCCAGCCCTAAATGACACATTTCTAGCCCTCCTCAACGCATTCCTAATTCTAGAGGAAGATTTCATGAGATCATATTTATATTTAGTGTTAGAAATTATTTTTTTATAAACTACTTTAGCACGTCTTGTAACGGTAAAATTGGAAATGTGTAAAGCGCGATTTATATTAATGGCATTTGTATTTTGTTCTTTGATCATGTTTGGTCAGAAAGAAGTATCATTGGATTCGCTTTGTTCAGGTTATGTAGATCAGATGATTTTTACTGAATTTTGTGAAAAGTATCAAAAAACACTTCTTGAATCCGATATAGATTCGCAAATTGAAGTAGCCAATATGGCTGATTCTTTAGGACAACTTAATCTCAAAAATGCAGAGTATACTAGAGCGATCGCATTTTTATCTTATGCACTTGACATCTGGGTCAAAACAGATGCTATACAAAAAAAAGGATTCGATCTATTATATATTGGTAGAGCGCATTATCGCCTTGGAAATAGCTTTGAATCTTTTCAGTATTTAAATGAAGCATTACTTATAGCTCAAGAAATCAAGGATTATCCCTTGGAAGGATTGGGCCATTTATACCTTTCTTGGAATTACTGGAGGATAAGACAATGCGATGAGGCTAAAAGTCAACTCAAAGGCTTGAAGATTTTGATTGACGCTAATTTAGTTTCCAGTGATCAACTCGCTGCCTATTACAATGCAAGAGCCAAATTCGAATATTGCTTAGATCATATGGAAGAGTGCTTTGTTATGGCCGATTCAGCAATTTATTTGGCACAAAAGGAGAATCAGCTAAGGCTAGTTTCTGTCGCTATATCCAACAAGGTGAATTACCTTAGAAAATACGGGACGTTTGAAGAAAAACTTACTTTAATGAATAAGGCTATTCAAATTAACAAAGAACTAAATGACAAAGAACAATTAGGATCAAATCTAGGTTTATTGGGAAATGTATATTGGAAAGAAGGAATGTATAAAGAGTGTTTGGAAGTAGGTCTACAATCTTTGGAAATAGCGAAAGAAATCCAAGACAAACCAAGGATTCATGTTGCTCATAATGTATGTAGACAAGCCTATGAAGGATTAAAAGATTACTCTAATGCCTACATCCATGAAAGAGGTTCTAGACTTGTTGCAGATGAGATATATAGCTTGGGAGGTATCGATAAAATCTTTGACCTTCAAAAGGACAAGGCCAAAGCTGAACACAATCAAAAGCTAAATCAAATAGCAAATGAAAAGAAATTAGAAGACTTGAAAATTGCCCAAGAACGACGTATGTATGCTATTGGGTTTGGAGCTATGACACTGCTTCTTTTAGGTGGAATATGGAATTGGGTTTCTTACAAAAAAAATAAAGAAAAAGAAACCAAATTAATGAAGGAAGTCCTTGAAAATGAAATGAAAAAACTTGAACTTCAATCTTTGAGAGCATTAATGAATCCTCACTTTATATTCAATTCTCTTAATTCTATAAAAGGCTATATCGTTAGAAATGAACCACGAGTAGCTGCTAATTATTTGAATAAATTTTCACATCTTATTCGACTTATTCTGGCAAACTCACAGAAGACCTTAATCACATTGAAAGAAGAGTTGAATGCATTGGATATTTATATTCAGTTGGAAGGCATGAGATTGCAGGATAATTTCACATACCAAATAAAGGTAGGAGAGGACATTAATCAAGATGGTATAAAAGTAGCTCCCATGATTATTCAGCCTTATGTAGAAAATGCCATTTGGCACGGTTTAATGAATCTTTCAGAAGAAAAGAAACTTGACATTTCTATACAGCAAAAAAATGAAATTCTGGAAATATCGATAAGAGACAATGGCATAGGCAGAATAGAAGCGAAAAAACGCAAACAAAAGATTGGAAATAAGAAGCAATCCTTTGGTATGAAAATAACCGAGGATAGAATAAAGTTTACACAAAAGAAAAATACGGTTTTTGTTAACGACCTTGTTGATACGAAAGGAAACTCACTAGGAACAGAAGTAATCATTCAATTAAAAGTAAATTACAATGAGAAAGCAGCTGAGAGCCTTAATTATTGATGATGAAATCGGAAGTATCGATTCTCTTGCCTGGGAATTGGAGCCATTCTCTAAGGATGTTATTATTATTGGTAAAACCCAAGATCCTTTCGAAGGTTTGAAAATGATCGAGAACTTATCGCCAGATCTTGTCTTTCTCGATATTTCTATGCCAGGCATGAATGGTTTTGAGCTTTTGGAATCCATTGAACATGTAGATTTTAATGTGGTTTTTACCACGGCATTCGATCAATATGCGGTCGATGCTTTTAAGGCCAATGCTATTGACTATTTGCTAAAACCTGTCTTACCTGAAGACATTGAACGAGTCATTGAAAAGATAAGATTAAATTCGGGAACCAACAATTTACAGGAAAATCTCAAAGCCTTCTTAGATGAATTTCAAAACATGAATAAATCATTGGATACAATTGCCTTGCCCACAATGGAAGGACTGGAATTTGTTGAAATATCACAAATCATTCGCTGCGAATCATCGAGTAATTACACCTTCGTACATCAGAGAAATGAAAAGCCTATTTTGATTTCTAAAACATTAAAAGATGTGGAGAAAATGCTTTCCAATCAAGGTTTTATAAGAATCCATCAATCTCATCTTGTAAATATTAAATCTATTAAAAAATACCTTAAAGGAAAGAGTGGGTCACTTATTCTCAAGGACGGATCCGTTATTCCCGTATCAAGAAGTAAAAAAGGAGAGTTTTTAGACAAATTCTAAAAACCAAATACTTGTAAAAAATGCAGTTTACTAATGTAGGCATTCTGAATTCTAACTTCAGCTAATTTTGCATAGTTCAGTGAAGTAGATTTGAGTAAACAAATTATATAAGTCATGAATTTCAAACTCATTTTTTTTATATTAATAATTTCCATTTTTAGCATGAATGCGCAAGATGGTCTTCGACTTCAGGTAAATGGCTCTCAAACTCATCATTTTCATTTGAATAATAATAACGTTCCCGTCTTAGAAGTAACAGGCACTAATACCTTTATTGGTTCGGATGCTGGAGAGGATCATACCTCAGGTCTATACAATACTTATATGGGTGCTGGTTCAGGAGCGAATACTACAACCACCCATTATAATTCAAATTTTGGTTATAATTCTGGTTTGTTGAATTCTAGTGGAGCCTATAACTCAATATTTGGTGCATCTGCAAACTATTACAATACAGCAGGATCAAACAATGTATGTTTTGGATATCAATCTAATTATAGAAATCAGACTGGGGGTAACAATACTATTATCGGATATCAAGCTGGTCGAAATACGTCGAATTATTCAGCATCGGGAAATGTATTTCTAGGGTATCAAGCTGGATATTACGAAGATTCAAGCAATAGACTATATATCGACAATTCTACAACTTCTGATCCATTAATTTATGGGGAGTTCAATAATAATGAATTGGAAATTAATGGTGATTTGACTATTGATGTGCCCCTCGGGTCTTCTGAAACAAGAGCAGAATTAAAATTCGGGCAGAATAACACAGTTTATTATACCATAGATTTCGATTCTTCAAATGATAAATTTGAGATAAGAGATGGCACCACACAATTGATGATATTTAATGGTTTAAATGTTGGAATTAAAAGAACTCCTACAACGAATGATCTGGAAGTCAATGGGACTGCATCTAAGTCGAGTGCTGGAGATTGGTTGGCAAATTCAGATGCTAGATTAAAGAAAAATATCAAACCACTAAACTCTTCAATAGTGTTGGCACAATTGCTCAAATTACAAGGTGTGACTTATGAATGGAATGATAATCGTGAAGATCAAGAAAGACCTGAAGGAATTCAATATGGATTTACAGCCCAAAACATTCAAAAAGTATATCCCGAGCTAGTCTCTGAAGATAATGAAGGATATCTCCAAACATCTTATGGAACCTACGATGCGATGTACATCGAAGCGATTCGTGCCTTAACAGAAAAAATAGAGGTTCTAGAAAATAGAATTGGACAATTAGAGCAGTCTGTAACCTCTAATGATTAAATTTGAAATAACTCCATGCCAAATTTTATGAACATAAAGCCTCAAATAGTCTTTTTCTTATTGCTCTTTACAGCAAATTCCTTTGGTCAAATAGATAGATTGCCAGAATCACTAGCCAGTCAGATTGATCAATCAATGGAAGAAGAATTACTGTTTCAGGAATTATATGGGATGTCAATAGGAATAGTTCAAGATGGCAAAATTGTATACACCAAGGGATATGGCCATATGGATGTCAATAGACAAGTTCCAGTGACTAACTCTACGGTCTTCAATTGGGCCTCTATCTCAAAAACGCTTACAGCCGTTGCTGCTTTCCAATTGATAGAAGCAAAAAAGCTAAAAAAGACAAGTAAGGCTAAAAACATATTAAAAGAGATATGGACAAATGAGGATGATAAAGATCAAATTACTGTCGGTCATCTCCTCAGCCATAGAAGTGGGATTAGGCATTATAATAATGATCGAGGGGATGATATCAAAGCAGATTATAGCAAGTATACAGATCGAAATATCAGAAGTGATTGGAATGCAGCCCAAAGCGTGGCTATTTTTAATGACTTGAAACTAAAGACTCTTTCCAATGAAGAATATCGGTATTCCACTTTTGGCTATAATCTCTTAGGTGCAGTGATCGAAAAGGTCAGTGACAAAGGATACGTAGGGCATATTACGAATCATATACTGAGACCACTTGATACCAAATCCATTAATGTCTCTAGGAAACCTTGGAAAGCATTTTACAAAGATTGTAATGGTGCAGCTTTACCTTGGGAAGAAGGAGAAAAGAGAACTGTACTTCCTGGAGGAGGCTGGCATTCTAATATTGGAGATATCACTATTTTTATGAATGCATTAATTAATAATCGGTTGCTAAAAAAGACCTCCGCATTATGGACAAGTGTGACTAAAGGTGGCAAAATTCTGGATAATAATGGTTATAGATTCGGGATGAAAACTAAATTTGATTCTATTATTACTGAAAATGATTCTGTAAAGATAGAGGCAAGAGTTTTGCATGCCGGAAAACATGAAAATGTAAGAACGTTATTGACATTTTACCCTGATTCGAAATTGGGATTTTGTATGTTTTTAAATGGAGGTTATGGAGATGAGAAACGTGTTTTTAGAAAATTAGCAACACTTCTAGGTAAAACTCAAAAAGGATTTGATGGGCCACAAATGAAAAGAGAATATCATAGAAATTGTGCCAAGGATATTACAGGTATTTGGACTAGTGGTGAAGAAAAATCTTTAGTACGGTTTGGATACGATCGACTTAGATTCATTGACGAAATAGTATTCTTAAATTCAAAAGGTTATGAACTTACAGATTGTGAATATTTTGTTCAAAATGATGCGTTACTTTGTACTGGTATATTCAAAAAAGTAAATGCTACTGAATATATTCTGCCATCAGAATATTCTACTTTTCAAAAAATATTATCTGAATACCAAAAGGCTAATTTTTATTTAGATGATCTTGAAGTTTTTAATTTTGAAAATAAACTCCTATGGTCAGCTGTTCTTGCTAAAAAATCCAAAAAACCTTTATTCCTAAATGGATTAAATAAGCGTGATTTTGAAAATGAAAAAAATCGTTTGAGAAGGGACGGTTATGGATTAACTGACCTTGAAATTCACGAACTCGATGGTCAATTTTTTTATAATGGTTTGTTTTTAGAAAGATTAGATTCAGAAGTAGAATTACTTCAAACTAAGACCGATTTTGCTGATACACGCAGAATGCTGGCTTCGAATGACAGACATTTGATCGACCTCGAATTGGTCAAAGTGAATGATGAAATACTTTTTTCTGGTGTTTTTCATAAGTCAAGCCCTTCTGTAGTAGGTTTTAGATCGACAAGAACATATACTGGGATAGCAGATCAATTCAATATAAAGGCAGCTCAAAATGAGCAATTGATAGATATAGAGAAACCATTTCATGGATTTTAGATCTAGAAGTGAGTTGAGTTCACATGTTATTATGATTTGTATCCCACTAAAGTTGGGATGGGTGATGCTTGATTCTCAAATTGTTGGACTGACTGATTCGAAGTTATTTTGACAACTACAAAATAGGGGAAGACTCGAAAGTAATTTTTTGGGTGGAGTGATTCAAAATATCAATGACATGCAAATGAATTAACTATATGTTTTTAATTCTACTTTAAGGGATTAGGTTTAAATGTAGTGCAAATTTACATCATATTGCCTACTAAAATAACGTGAATAGAATATTCTTATAGCATTTTGGAAGCTTTGATTTTTTCTCATAATAGTTCG
>Ga0256847_1000088_pt1 | contig 62776 bp, 53 predicted proteins | sample TeddybearmetaG_FD_189099 | JGI IMG/M metagenome (GOLD analysis project Ga0256847, IMG submission 189099) | Hydrothermal vent microbial communities from East Pacific Rise, Pacific Ocean - Teddybear | ecosystem: Environmental > Aquatic > Marine > Hydrothermal vents | place: Pacific Ocean: East... | reverse complement strand
TGCAGGTGCATCACCGACGCGCGGTGCGCCCGCAACTCCGGAGGCATGACAGGAAAAACAATACCGGGTGTAGGTTTGTTTCCCAGGTTCAACTACTGCTTGCGTACTATCATCTTTGGCGGATTGTCCCCCCCCAGAATCTGAACATCCGGCAGCAAACAACAGGACTATAATCGCACCTACAAAGGTGAAGACTCCAAAATGGTTTTTCTGACTCATATCCCACTTTCCGTTTTTATAATTTGTTTAAAATATCTGCTGCTGCTTCCAGCGTTTCATCTGACTTGGCGAAGCAAAACCTGAGTATATTTTGATCCGGTGAATGCTTGTAAAATACCGATACAGGAATGCTCGCAAGTTTGTTCTCGATGGTAAAGCGATTTGCCAGATCGGTATCTGATGACTCACAGATATCGCTATAATCAAGAAGTTGAAAGTAGGTACCTGCTGAAGGCTGCAATCTGAATCGTGAGTGTTCGAGCAGGCTGCAAAACAAATCACGCTTTTTCTGATAAAAACCGGACAGCCCCATGTGGTGCTCAGGACAATTTTGCAGAAAATCCGCTACCGCGTACTGCATGGGTGTATTGGTACTGAAATTTACAAACTGGTGTATGCGTTGAAACTCCTTCGTATATGCTTCCGGAGCAACACAGTAACCAAGGCGCCAACCTGTTGTATGGTAAGTTTTACCAAATGATGAAACTATAAAACTTCGACTGGCCAGGTCTGCAAAACGATGCAGGCTCTGATGCACAGCCCCATCAAAAATAATGTGCTCATAAACCTCATCTGAAATAACGCTAATACGTGTGTCCTTTACAATAGCCTGCAAAGCAGAGATATCAGTGTCGCTCCAAATGCTGCCCGTTGGATTGTGGGGAGAGTTGATCATGATTAAACGGGTGCGACTATTCACTCTGTCACGTACTGCCTGCCAGTCTATTTCAAATTTCGGATAATTCATTGGAACGTGGTGGGTAATTCCACCATTTAAGGTAACGGCAGGTTCATAGGTGTCGTAGGCAGGATCAAAAACAATAGCCTCGTCACCTGGATGGATAGTGGCTGAAACAGCACAAAACAGCGCTTCGGTGGCTCCGGGAGTAACCGTAATTTCTGTTTCGGGGTTTACGGTCCGCCCATACAGGTCAGCTACTTTTACAGCTATCTGTTCCTTTAGTCCAGGCACTCCGCTCATTGGGGCGTATTGGTTAAATCCAGCCGCTGTATAGTGAGCAACCCGCTCCAGCAGTGCAGCAGGTGCCTCAAAATCAGGAAATCCCTGTGATAAGTTAATAGCCTCGTGATCTGCTGCAAGTTTGCTCATTACCGTAAAAATTGTCGTGCCTTTGTCCGGCAATTTACTAACCAACATAAACGTTCCTCACTGGCCGCTTCGATTTTTCTAGCCGCGGGCGCTTTTCTGGCCGCGGGCGCTATTTTGACAGGCAATGGTCGCCACGACAATATCAATATATTTTGATATATATTTTACTTGCTGGTAGGATGCTGCGCAATGCCACCACTATCGACAGACAGAGCCCAACAATTAAGCGAAGAGTTTGTCGCAGTCCACAAGGCTGCTGGCGATACTTTGCGAGCCAATGTATTGCAGATATTGCGCCGGGACTCTTTTGGCGTGCTTGAGCTATGCCAAATTCTGGATGTCCCACAACCCGCGCTTAGCCACCACCTCAAAATATTGTTCAATGCGGGCCTTGTTATCAAACGAAAGGAAGGCACCAGCGTTTACTATCGCCGCACCCTGCCAGGAACAGGTGAATCGGAGAATGAAAAATTTGGACAGCTCATTGAACAGATTTACGATACCCTGGATACGCTGCCACTAATCAGTAGTCTTGGACAAAAAATACTGGAAATCCACCGCAAGCGTGCGAAACGTAGCGAACGTTTTTTTGACGAAGAAACAAAAAACAATCCGGACAAGTTCGCCTCACAACAAGCATTGATTTGTGAACAGTCTGTCTATGCAGAGAGTATCAGGCATATATTGGCACAGGCAGACATCCCCCCAAACCGTGCACTGGAAGTGGGCCCAGGCGAAGGCAAAATTCTAGAGATTTTGTCATCATACTTTGATCTTGTACTGGGAATAGATAGTTCGGCCAATATGCTGCAAAGAACACAGGTGGCACTGGATTTTAATGCAAAAAATCATGCAGGCAAGACTACCGATAACATTCAACTACAGTTGCTGGAGTTTGGCGAACCCTGCCCATTGAGCAACTTTAGCGCAATCGTTCTAAGTATGGTCTTACATCATGTCTCGTCACCCATAAGCTTTTTTCAATCCGCGCAACGACAGCTCGCTGTTGGAGGTATGTTGTTGGTCGTTGAACTTTTACCCCATGATCAGGACTGGGTGAAGCAGGCCTGTGGCGATCTGTGGATGGGTTTCGCACCCGAAGCATTAGACGAGTGGGCAAGGCAATCAGGTTTCACAAAGGGGTGTGATCAATATCTGGCCCAGCGAAATGGATTTCAAATACAAATCTGTACTTACATCAATAACCAACCAAAGTAACTAACAGGAGTTTAGAATGAGTCAGGACTTTAAAGTCGCAGATATATCCCTCGCAGAATTTGGGCGCATGGAAATTTCGCTCGCCGAAGCAGAAATGCCAGCATTGATGTCACTACGAAGTAAATATCATGACAAACAACCACTGGCTGGATGCAGAATTATCGGTTGCATACATATGACAATACAGACCGCGGTGCTGATAGAAACTCTGGTCGATCTGGGTGCTGAGGTACGCTGGTCTTCGTGTAATATTTTTTCCACCCAGGATCACGCAGCTGCCGCTATGGCTGCCGCTGATATACCGGTATTTGCCTGGAAAAACGAAAATGATGAAGAATACGAATGGTGCCTGGAACAAACCATTCTGCACAACGGTGAACCATGGAATGCAAACTGTCTGCTGGATGATGGCGGCGATCTGACCATGATGATCCACGAAAGGTACCCGGATATGCTAAAATCAATCCACGGTGTTAGCGAAGAAACCACTACCGGGGTACATCGCCTGTACGAAATGATGCAGGACGGAAGCCTGAAAATACCTGCCATAAACGTAAACGATTCGGTAACCAAATCCAAAAATGACAATCGCTATGGCTGTCGACATTCTCTAAACGATGCAATAAAGCGCGGCACAGATATGCTGATGTCAGGCAAGCGCGCACTGGTTATTGGGTACGGCGACGTAGGAAAAGGATCTGCCCAGAGCCTAAGACAGGAAGGCATGATTGTACGCGTTGCGGAAATTGATCCTATCTGTGCCATGCAGGCCTGTATGGATGGCTATGAGGTAGTGTCCCCTTATCAAGGCGGGATCAATACCGGCACAATCGACGGTATAAATACACTGCTTATGTCCGATACAGATCTAATCGTAACCTGCACGGGCAACGCCAATGTGTGTGACGACTCCATGCTGCAAACGATCAAGACGGGTGCTGTAGTGTGTAACATTGGGCACTTCGACAACGAAATTGATACCGCATACATGCGTGAAAACTGGCGTTGGCAGAAAGTGAAAGATCAGGTCCACCAGATTTTTCGCAGCGAAGAAGCCCGCGACTACATAATATTGTTGTCTGAAGGCAGACTGGTAAACCTGGGAAATGCCATGGGCCATCCGTCTCGAATAATGGATGGATCCTTCGCAAACCAGGTACTTGCTCAAATGATGTTGTTTGAACAAAAGTGGGCGGATCAGCCTGAGAACCAGCGTGAGCCTATTACGGTTGAAGTTTTGCCAAAGAAACTCGACGAAGAAGTAGCACAATTAATGGTAGAAGGGTTTGGCGGAGTGGTAACCCAGCTTACTCAACATCAGGCTGACTATATAAATGTGAAACAGGAAGGTCCTTTTAAGCCGGAATCGTACAAGTACTAGAAAAAGTAGTCCAAATTCGGGGGACACTATGTCCCTCGAATTATCTAGTAGACACCACCCAGCTTAGAGTGATCCCAGGTAATATACTTATCAGGTGTGAACCTGATTACCACCCGTTTCGGTGCAGTAGCGCGTACCCCCTCAGCGGCAGTACTCAGTTCATCTGCATTCAGATCTAAACCTTTACTGGTTATTTTCACCATCGTGTCCAGAACTGTATCAAGATCATCAATTACCTTCGCTTCCGCATATATCAACACACTTTTTAAATCAGCATATTCCGTACCACTTTCTATCAACAAACTCGCTTTTGGATTTCTGCGATAGTTAGCAACCTTCTGGCTTTTTCGAAACGTAGTGCAGTACAAACATCCGTCAGCATCCACATAAAACCACATGGGCATGGGATGCGGGTATCCGTTGAAACCATTGGACACTATTGTCATCGTTTTACTGGCAGTTAGATATTCGCCTATTTCGTCGTCATTCATTTCTATATTGCTGCGCTTACTAGCCATTACCTAGTTCCTTTTCTCCACTTAATCCAGCTCTGGAATACTGTTTCTATGGGGTCGGGAATGCCGCCACTCCGCCAACAATGTACGTATAGAAGAAACAAAGGCCAGAGGCTGGTCCAGAAACAAATGATGTTGCGCTTGAGGAATTTCGACAAATGGAACCGATTCATCCAGAACCTTAAACATAAAATCTGCTATCTCCTGGGTAAAGAGATAACTGTTTTCACCGTAAATCACCCCCACCCGACATTTGATGTACGCCAATTGTCCGGACATATCACTGAACTGAAACTTGCCGAATAGATTATCATCAAATTTCCACGTCCATCCCCCCTCCGCTTCTTCCAGGGAGTGCCTGCCTATGTAATCCAGTATGTAATCGTTCTCACAATCCTGTGGCGGCATTAGACGAAATCTTGCGAGCGCAGACTCAAAATCTTCGTACACGCGCTTGGGTCGAACCGGGGACCTGCGTGGATCTCTTTCCCACTTAAAATCAGGTGGTCGCACGGCTGAATCTACCAGCACCACCCCGGCTACCCGCTCGGGGTAAACCAGACCAAATTTCAACGTAATATACCCACCAAAGCTATGCCCTACCACCACGGTATCCAGTCCAAAATTAGCATCTTCAACCACAGCCATAATTTCTTCTGCGAGCACTTCTGGCGAATAAACACTACGATGGCCACTGTCGCCCATGCCACTAAGATCTATCGCCGCGACTCGATAATTGTCCATCAAAAAAGGCGCAATAAAAGTCCACCAGTGAGCGTGCGCTCCATTTCCATGCACCAGCACAATGCCCGGTTTTTGCTGCTCACCGTTGGATGCATCGTCCTCCCAAAGCAAATAATGAATCTTGCAGTTGGCAACGGTTATGTATTTGTCTTCAAAGGGCGTAGCAATTGCCTTGCTAAACCAGCTCGGGATATCCAATCATTTCACCTCAAGTATTTTCCTGATCTTAATACTACCTTTGTTTATCGGACTGATGCACCTCCTGTCACAATGGTATGATCAGGAATACACAACTATGAGAGAGTTTACTTGGAAAAATCACTACAAAAACTAATTGAACTGCTCGACCTGGAAGAAATTGAGAAGAATATCTATCGTGGCGTTGGTCCGGACGAAGGCTGGCAAAGAGTTTATGGCGGACAGGTAATCGGCCAGGCACTGGTCGCCGCCTCCAGAACAGTGGAACCCGATAGGCATGCCCACTCTCTGCATGGTTATTTTTTGCGTCCTGGTGATCCAAGCGTACCAATTCTTTACACCGTGGATAGAATTCGTGATGGTCGCAGCTTTGCGACCAGACGGGTGGTCGCCATTCAACACGGCAGACCAATATTCAACATGTCCATTTCGTTCCAGGTTCTGGAAGAAGGCCTGAGTCATCAGACTTCTATGCCAGACGTACCGGGCCCCGAAAATTTACGCACAGAAGTGGATCTGCGAACCGAATGGGCACTGGAATGCGGTTTGGACAATATCACCTCCCCGGACCGCAAAATGCCCATAGAAGTACGACCGCTAGACGAATGGAACCCGTACAAACCAGAAAAAACAGCTTCGCTGAATAGTTGCTGGATGCGGGCAAAAGACACCTTGCCGGAGGGGCTTTCCCTGCACCAGTGCGTTCTCGCCTACTTGTCCGACTGGACTTTACTTGATTCGTGTATACGTCCACACGGAGTCTCAATTCTCGAAGAGAATCTTCAAGTTGCCAGTCTGGACCATGCCATGTGGTTCCATAGGCCTTTTAAAGCGGACGAATGGTTGCTGTACGTCCAGGACAGCCCAAGTACCAGCGGTGGACGCGGCCTTAACTGCGGAACCATTTACAGCCGTGACGGTGAACTGGTTGCTTCTGTAGTTCAGGAAGGGCTCATTCGCCTGCACAAGTAAATAATTTGTGCAGGCACTAGCGCTAAATGCCTATGTCTGTACACTCCCGCCACCAATTATCCCGGAGGCCACAATGATCAGTTGCAGCACAGCGCTTATAAGACTGCTTGAGCAGTATGGTGTAGATACTGTTTTTGGTATCCCAGGTGTGCATACCATTGAATTTTATAGAAATTTACCATCAACCGGAATTCGACACATTACCCCTCGCCATGAACAGGGCGCTGGATTTATGGCCGATGGCTACGCTCGTACCTCAGGGAAACCCGGAGTTTGCCTGTTGATTACAGGTCCCGGTGTAACCAATGCGGCAACAGCAATGGCTGAAGCTTATTCAGATTCGGTACCCATGTTGTGTATTTCCAGCGTAAATCAAACCAGCGAACTGGGAATGGGCGGCGGCCGTTTGCATGAACTCCCTTCCCAGCGCAATCTGACCTCAGCCTGCACCGTGTTCAGCCACACGGTACTCGACCCAGGAGAAATACCACACGTATTGGCACGTGCCTTTGCAGTCTTTAGTAGCGGTCGACCCGGACCGGTACATATAGAAATTCCCATTAATCTTTTAGCCAGTGAACGAGAGTTCCCCAGCTTGAACGTACAAAGGGTATCTCGCCCAGGCCCGGATCCCCAGCGCATTAGTGAAGCAGCCGAGCTTATGGCCAAAACCAGGCGCGCCATCGTAATTCTGGGCGGCGGCGCTGTGGATGCGGGCGCAGAAGCGACCCGATTGATCGAAGCTCTTGGCTGTCCAGCGGTAACTACCATTGCTGGCAAAGGCGTTGTTGATGAAGCAAATCCTTTGAGTCTGGGTGCCACCCTGCCCTTTCGCAAGGTGCAAAACCTGATCGCTGAGGCTGAGGTTGTGTTGGCGGTGGGCACCGAATTTGCCGAGACAGATTTGTTGTACACCGGGCACATACCAGTATTTAACGGCAAACTCATCCGTATTGATATCGAAGCAGAACAGCTGGTGCGCAATTTTTATCCAGATGTTCCCATATTGTCCGACGCTCGTCTGGCCCTTCAAGCTCTAAATGATGCCCTCGAAAGTAAAACCTACGCAAACGTACTATCAAACTATGCATCTCAAACAATTACGAGCGTACAAAACGCCACCACTGACCTTGAATGGTTTCCTGTCGCCAGCCAACATCAGCTGATTCTGGATGTAATAAAAAAAACCCTGCCAGATAATACGATTATTGCATGTGATTCCACCCAAATTGCGTATACCGGCAGCCACTACTACCCAAGCACCAAACCTCGGCAGTGGTTGTTTCCTTTGGGTTTCGGCACGCTGGGTTATGGAATGCCTGCTGCACTGGGGGCCAAACTTAGCAAACCTGAAGTTCCTGTGGTATGCCTCACAGGTGATGGAGGTTACCTGTTTACCGTCCAGGAACTGGCAACAGCGGTGGATGAAGAAATTTCCATTATCATCATTGTCTGGAACAACGATGGCTACGCCGAAATTCGTGACGCCATGGTACAGGCGGAAATTCCGACTATTGGAGTAAATCTGCGCACACCGGACTTTGTTGCAATGGCCAAATCATTTGGCTGTTATGGTGTTGCCCCACAAAGTCTTACGGAACTGGCTGACGAGTTAAGCGACGCAACCAGTCGTTCCTTTCCAACAGTAATAGAGATTCACGAAAATGCTGAATTTCTATTGTAAACCTACTATTGCGAGAACCCTATGAGTAAAGTGAAAGCCTTGGATTATCTGAACAAAATTGAAGCCTACATCCCTGGTGATTTTTCAGTAAAGGGTGTAACCGACCCCGTCAAATTATCATCTAACGAGTCTCCCATGGGAGCTAGTCCCGATGCCGTGGCTGCATTGGAGGCGATAAAAGGGGATTTGAAAACCTATCCGGACAGTTCGGCGAGTCTTTTAAGAGCTGCAATAGGAAAAAAATACGCTCTGGATCCCGACCGGGTGGTTTGCGAATCTGGCTCGGAACAGCTGATAAACCTGCTGGCAAAGGGATATGCGCAAAGTGGTGATGAAATACTATATAGCCAGTACGGGTTCATTGCTTACAAAATTGCAGCACTGTCTGTTGGCGCCACACCTGTAGCTGCTCCGGAAAAACACCACACTACCTGTGTAGACACCCTGCTTTCCCTGGTAACGGAGCGCACCCGTATTTTATTTCTCGCCAACCCTAACAATCCTACCGGTACGCGCATTGCATATTCAGAAGTGGAACGGCTCAGGGCTGGGCTACGAGATGACATACTACTGGTACTGGACGCCGCCTACGCTGAATACTCGGACGACGACGAATACCAGGATGGCTGTGGTCTGGTGGATTCGCCAGACGAAAATGTAGTTGTTTTACACACCTTTTCCAAACTATACGCACTTGCAGGCTTAAGATTAGGCTGGTGTTATGCTCCCAGGGAAATCGTAAAGGTATTGCACAATTTGCGAGGCGTATTTTCAGTTTCTTCTGCAGCACAGGCCGCAGGTATAGCAGCGCTTAAAGATGAAGCGCATATTGCAAGGAGCACAGCGCACAATAACGAAGCCAGAGCTTATCTGGCGGGCGCATTGTCACAGGCAGGCTTAAAAGTACTACCCTCGTCAGCCAACTTTATCTGCGTTCAATTTGAAAACGCAGAGTCAGCGGCGGCGGCAGATCTGTTACTGCGCCAGAACGGGCTAATTCCACGCACCTTGAACGAATATGGGCTTTCAGACTGCATAAGAATTACTATTGGATTAATGGAACACTGCCAAAAAGTTGCCAGCGTATTAGGCAGAGCTTAACTTGCCTGTATAAATCTGCAAGGGAGAGGAGCATATGACTGAATTTAATCAACCGCTCGGTGGAAACAGCATGCCACGGTTTGCTGGCCCAGCAACCATGATGCGCCTGCCCACAACCAGCACGGCTGAAAACCACGATGTGTGTTTTATTGGAGTACCATTTGATATTGGTACGTCCCATCGGTCGGGGGCCCGCACCGGGCCTCGTCAGATCCGTGCAGAATCCTCTCTCTTGCGCCCCTACAATATGGCTACCAGAGCCGCACCATTCGAACATCTGCAGGTAGCAGACCTGGGCGATGTCCCTATTAACACGTTCAACCTGGCGGCCAGTATCAAAATAATCCAGAACTTCTACGCCGACGTAGTTGATGCCAATTGCATACCGCTAACAATGGGTGGCGACCACACTATAGTGTTACCCATATTACGAGCGCTACACAAAAAACACGGGCCCATGGGCCTGGTGCATATCGATGCCCATTCCGATGTCAATGATCACATGTTTGGAGAACCCATCGCCCACGGAACACCCTTTCGACGAGCAATGGAAGAAGGCCTGCTGAATGGCTCGCGTGTAGTACAGATTGGACTACGCGGCACAGGCTACACAGCCAACGATTTTGACTGGTGTTCGGACCAGGGCTTCAGAGTAGTACAGGCCCATGACTGCTGGAACAAATCACTTGCTCCGCTTATGAAAGAAGTTCGTCAACAGCTGGGCGAAGGGCCTGTTTATATCAGTTTCGACATTGACGGTCTCGACCCGTCGTTTGCTCCGGGCACGGGTACTCCCGAAGTGGGTGGCCTAACAACACCGCAAGGTCTCGAAATTATACGTGGTTGCAAAGGGCTGGATATCATTGGGGGTGACCTTGTTGAAGTATCTCCGCCGTATGATCCTTCAGGCAATACGGCTTTGTTGGGAGCAAACTTACTTTATGAGATGTTGTGTGTTTGTTATTGAGGGTTTGAGGGGATAAGCCGCTGGTAAGTGTACTCTTGCACTGGCTTGCGGGCCTATGGCCTACCCTCACTTAGTCAGGAGCCCCAAAAATGGGGGTCTCCTTCCGAGCGTTCAGCGCCAGCCTTGATGTGCATGAATACACTTACCAGCGGCTTTCGCGCAACACCCTCTAACGCAGGGAATAGGATGGAACACATCTGAAGCACGGCAACGCAGAAGCAAGAGTCTGGTTACTCTATTCCATAGGCTACTCTCTGACAGATTCAACCCTGAAGGTTGAATAGTTGCCGGTACATCAGTTTCTGCACCTCTGACGGAACGTTTCTGGAACATAAAGGCTAGCGCTGAGCATATGGAGGGAGACCCCTGTTTGGGGCTCCTGACTAAGTGAAGGAAGCGCGAGGCCTCTAGCCAAAAACATAAGAGCGCCGCAAGCCAGTTCCGGAAACATTTCGCCAGAGGTACAAGCGCTTAAACCGACAACCCCATACACCTTACCTATACATTCCCCCCCCGGAACACGATAATAGATCCAAAATAAGGAAACCAAACTTGTGTCAGACGTTCAGAACATAGCTGCATCTGTAGAGTCTCTACAGCAATCATTCGAAAACCATCAGTATATATGTAGTAAGCAAATAGCTACCGCTGTGTATATCGCAAACCAGCTCGAAAAGCCCATTCTCATTGAGGGCCCTCCGGGAGTAGGTAAAACAGAACTGGCTAAAACCACTGCTGAAATGCTCGGCCTACCCCTGATACGCCTTCAATGTTATGAGGGTCTGGACGACGCCAAAGCCATTTACGAATGGAAATACGGCAAACAACTGCTCTATACCCAAGTGTTAAAGCAGGCACTTGAAGAAGTTCTATCAGGAGCCAAAGGGCTTTCCGAATCGGTGCAGCGTTTGCACGAATTTGGCGACATATTTTTTTCCGAGGAGTTCCTGGAACCCCGACCGCTGCTTAAAGCCCTGTATGAAGAAAACGGGTGCGTATTGCTGATAGATGAAATCGACAAAGCTGATCATGAATTTGAAAGCCTTTTGCTTGAGCTTTTGTCTGACTATCAGATCTCGATTCCCGAAATCGGCACGGTAAAGGCTAAAGCCAGACCACCTCTGGTATTTTTAACCAGCAACAATACCCGCGAACTTTCAGATGCTCTAAAAAGACGTTGTCTGCACCTGTATATTCCATTCCCGGATTCTGACCTGGAGCGTCGCATCGTGCATGCGAGGGTTCCCGAGATTCCACCGCTGCTGGAAAAACAGCTGGTTGCCTTTATTCAGGCACTACGAGAAATGGATCTGAAGAAACTTCCCGCGATAAGCGAAACAATTGACTGGGCGCGTACACTTATGTTGCTACATTCTGAAAAACTGGAACCTGAACTCATCAGGGATACGCTCAATGTCATACTTAAATTCCAGGAAGACATTGAAAATGTAGAATCGGAACTAGGCTCTCTTACCCAATCTGCTATTCGGGAAGCCGAAAGACCTTAGACCAATATGGATCAAACACTTTCAAAATTTATCAGAGCCCTGCGAAACTCGGATGTAAGGGTGTCAACCGCAGAAACTCTGGATGCCTTCAAGACGCTTGATCTGGTTGGTTATGAAGACCGTGCACTACTGAAAAATGCCCTTTGTCTGGTACTACCCAAAACCTGGGACGAAAAAGATATCTATTCGGAATGTTTTGACCGCTTTTTCTCCTTTGAGGAAATCGGCTCCAACGCAGCTTCCAATAATGCTGATGAAGCAAACTCAGACCAGGAAAGTGCCCAGGAAGGGGATCAGGGGCCAGGAGACGCTCAGGGTAATGGAAACCCCTCCGGCGGTTCTGGTGAACAGGCTTCGGGCGAAGGTGGTCTGGAGGACCACGAGCACCTGCCACCGGGCGCTCTGGCTGAAGCCAGCTCAGCTCTGGGCCAGATGTTAATGCGTAATGACAGAGCCGAGCTTACGGTTCAAATGGCTCAGGCAGGTGAAGCAGCCGAAGTCGAGAAAATTGTGGTATTCACCCAAAAAGGTCTTTTTACCCGTCGCATTATGGAAAACATGGGGCTTGGTGATCTGATACGGGAGATCATCGACAAAGGTCAATCAGAACAATTACCTGACAGGCGATTATCCAGAGAGTTGAAATATCGACGGGAAATCTTGCGTGAGCAGGTTCGCGATTTTGTTGAACGCCAGTTTTTGTTGCATGCCGACCACACTGGCATGCGCCTGCGTGAGGAGCTTCTCCGAAAGGTAAAGTTATCGAACGTAGAACATCGAAATTTTCGGGTAATACAGGAAATTGTCACACGCATGGCAAAAAAACTGATTGCCCTGCACTCCAGACGTAAAAAGGTTTTCAAGCGCGGTCAACTAAACGTACCACGCACCTTGCGCCACAACATGAGCTATGACGGAGCGATTTTCGACTTACGCTGGAAGGCCACCAAAATTGATCGACCCAGAGTATTCGCAATATGTGACGTTAGTGGGTCGGTAGCCAACTATTCCCGTTTTATGTTGATGTTTTTATATAGCCTCGAAGAAGTCATGTCGAAGGTACGCAGTTTTGCCTTCTCCTCCGATCTTGGTGAAGTGAGTGAAACGTTTAGTCGCTACCCATTGGACGAAGCTATTACCAAAACCCTGCATCAATACAGTAGTGGTTCTACCGACTACGGGCAGGCTTTTAAAGACTTCAAAAGAATTTGCATGGCTGATGTAAACAATCGAAGCACCATCATTATTTTGGGTGATGCGCGTAATAATTACGGTGAAGCACACGCTGAAATATTGAAAGAAATGTATGATAAATCCAAACGAGTAATCTGGCTTAACCCGGAGTCACGTAATACCTGGAACACCGGGGACGCCGAAATGCGAAAATACTCTCCATACTGTCATCAAGTAGAAGAGTGTAATTCCCTCATGCACCTTGAACGTGTGGTTGGTAGCCTTTTACACACGGTATGAAAGCAACAAGACCCAGCAACACCTCCATCAGCCAAATTGTCTGGCTGGGTATGGCTGCCACCGGTGCATTTTTTTTACTTGCGCTTGTTCTTAACTGGGCATCAGCCAGCACCAGCGGAACTCAGGCACTTAACAGTGTCGACTATGCAAGCAACAGCATCACCCTGGCACTGGAACAGGAACCACCCCAACTGGATTCTTCCCGCTCTACCGATTCTGTTAGCGGCCTGATTCTTGGCCATGTAATGGAAGGGCTTTTACGTGTTGATGAGCACAACAAACTGGCACCCGGAATTGCCAAGCATTGGGAAATCACAAATACCGGAGCAAAGTTCTGGTTAAGAGATACTGCGAAATGGAGTGATGGCAGCCAGGTTACTGCGCATGACTTTATATTTGCCTGGAAAAAGGTATTAGATCCGGCAACTGCCTCCCAGTATGCGTTTTTTCTTTACCCGCTGAAAAATGCAGAGGCGATAAACTCAAACAAAATGTCGATAGACAAATTGGGTGCCCGGGCGTTGGACAAGCTGACTATAGAAGTTGAATTTGAAAACCCCATTTCCTATTTCGACAAGTTGTTATCCTTTAGCACCTATTTCCCTATCAAAGAATCCTTCTTTAATGAAACCAATGGCCGTTTTGGCTCGGACGCCGACACTTTGTTGTATAACGGGCCATTCATTATCACAAAGTGGATACACAGCTCCCAACTGATCGCCGAAAAAAATCCGAACTATTGGGACAAAGACTCGATAAAACTGGACGCCATTAACTGGTCATACATAACCGCGGATACAACGGCGAAACTCAATCTTTTCAAAGATGATAGAACGGCATTTGTACAACTCGATGCAGAGACACTGGAAGCAGCATTAAACAACCGTTGGAACATCAAACAATTTTCGGACGGCACCATTTTCTACATCGAGTTCAACCACAGAAATGGGCGCCTCACAACAAACTATCATTTGCGTCGTGCCATGCAATTGGTCAGTAACAGTAGCGAACTGGTATACAAAGTAATTAAACTTCCGGGCAATCTCCCCGGTATCAGTTTATTCCCGAGCTGGCAAATGGGAGAAAACAAACTCTTTCAGCAGGAATACCCCCATCCTGAACACAAAGTCGACATCAGGGAAGCTCGACGACATTTGGAAATTGCCCGTAAAGAATTAGGTTTGGAGACCTTCCCTCCATTGGTTATGCTCTCTAGCGACTCACCCACTGCACGCAAACAGTCGGAATATTATCAAAACGTATTCAAGCGCACCCTGGGGCTCGAAATTAAAATAGACATGCAGATATTCAAGCAACGGCTGGCAAAAATGCTGGCTGGCGATTTTGACCTGGTGATGGCTGGTTGGGGCCCGGATTATGAAGACCCGCTAACTTTTGGTGACCTGTTTGCTTCCTGGAACATCCAGAACCGGGGACGGTACAACAACCCAAAACTGGACCAACACGTGCGTATAGCACAGAGCTCTCTAATCCAGGCCGAGCGCATGCAGGCTTTTGGACATATACAGGACATTCTCTACCACGATGCTGTGATTCTCCCCAACTACGAACGTGGACGAATTTACGTACTCGACCCCCGGGTAGGAGGCCTGGTTCGAAGAATTACCGGCGCTGACCCGGATTTTAGCAGGGCTTACCTTATACAGGACGGACAAAAATAATGTGGCCCTATCTGCTAAAACGCATAGTTCAGGGAATTGTGACTGTGTGGTTTATTGCCAGCGCCACGTTTGTAGCCATGCATAACGTGCCTGGTGATCCGCTAATGGATGAAAAGGCCACTACAGAAGAAATTCGCAAAAACCTGATGCAAAAGTATGGCCTGGACAAACCATTGCATGAGCAATACTTCATCTACCTGAAAAACATGGTGAAAGGTGACTTCGGGATTTCATTTACTCAGCAAAATCGTCAGGTAAACGATATTATTCGTGAGCATTTTCCAGTGTCTGCCGCACTGGGAATTCTGGCCATCACATTTGCAGCACTGGGAGGCATCTTATGGGGAGCACTAACAGCGCTATACAGAAACCGATTACCGGATATTGCAATTATGTTTCTGGTCATTCTTGGTGTTTCGGTGCCCAGTTTTGTTTTTGCCGCACTTGGGCAGCTTTCGATAGTTAGCCTGAACAGACTGGTTGGGTTCTCTCTTATCCCTGTCGCCGGATGGGGAACAATATGGCACATGTTAGTACCCTCTATGGTGCTGGGCATGAGTACTATGGCTTATCTGACACGCCTGATGCGCAGCTCAATGCTAGAAGTTGTTAACACAGATTATATTCGTACCGCCAAATCCAAAGGGCTACCCACCACTCAAATTTTCTTGCAGCATCAGCTACGTAATGCAGTGTTACCCGTTATTACCGTGCTCGGACCTGCAATAGCTGCCATTACCACCGGAGGTTTTGTAGTTGAGATGGTATTTGCCATACCCGGCCTGGGTCGCTATTTTGTAGAGGCTGTCCAACAACTCGACTATACCGTTATTATGGGCACTACTGTATTTTACGGGGCCTTTCTGGTGCTAATGGTGATTATCGTAGATGTGATCTACGGCTTCGTTGACCCACGTGTACGTGTCGAGTAGCAGACAGGCAGATGACTAAAAACACTTACCAACCACAAGTTGAAGATTTTGCACCGGCAACTCAATATCAGGAAGCCCAGGGTATCAGCCGTCCTTCCTTATCTTATTGGCAGGACGCGTGGCGTCGTTTACGAGCCAACACCCGTGCGATGGTTTCTGGCTACATAATTCTTGCACTACTGTTTTTTACTATAGCAGGGCCCTATATCTGGACAGTAGATCCCGCATTTCAGGACCTCGACCAGGTAAGCCAACCACCAAACATTGACCGAAAAGCAATATTGGTTGAACCCAACCCCAGCTGGGATGGAAACGCTGACAGTCTCACTGCGACGCACACCCAGGCATTATATCTGGCCCAGGCGGCTAATACGGAAAGTGTCAGATTAGTGTGGGATGTTCAGCCGGGTGCGGGTGGGTATCGGCTGTATCGAAATATATTTCCACAGGAGACGGGACAATCATTAGGCCTACCTTTGTTTACAACTTTTGATCCAGAAAAACGAACCTTCGAGGATTTGCTGGACCTGACACCACGCACCTTTTATTACACCCTGGTCCTGTTGGACAATGCTGGCCAGGAAACCTCAGAGTTTGTAAATCTAAATGTGCAGGTACAGCGCGTACTGACAATTGAACAGGCAATTGCAAAAGGGCTGCTCGAGTCGGCAGACCAGGCTAAACCAGGTGATATCGTCTACCTGAAACTACATCCAATGGGCACCGATTACCTGGGGCGGGATATGCTGGCACGGCTCATGTACGGTGCAAGAGTTTCACTGTTTATTGGTATATTCGCACCCTTGCTTTTCGTATCTTTCGGAGTGCTCTACGGCAGCACGGCAGGCTTTGTCGGTGGATTAAGCGATCAGATGCTCATGCGTTTTTCAGACTTTGTAGTGGCCCTGCCCTTTCTACTGTTTATGATTCTCTTTAAGATAGCCTTTGGTATTGGGCCGGGTGAAAGTGGCGTTATGCCCATGTTGATTGCTATGGTGGTATTAAGCTGGCCTTCAACAGCACGACTTGTGCGCGGGCAGATACTGCAAATACGTGAAGAGGGATATATTGCAGCTTCCAGGTTGCTTGGCGCAAAAAGCAACTACCTGATTTTGCGACACATGATTCCCAATACCATGGGTGTCATTTTGGTAACCATGACTTTTGCGGTTCCCAGCGCTATCTTCACCGAAGCTTTTCTGTCGTTCATTGGAATGGGGGTAGCACCTCCAACACCTTCATGGGGCAGTATGTGTTTCGAAGGCATTAAAACGATGCTTACTCATCCTCATGAGCTGATATTTCCAGCCCTGCTGATCAGCATTACAGTGCTGGCATTTAATTTACTTGGAGACGGCCTGCGCGACGCTCTGGATGCCAAGATGAGATCAAAGGAATGACAAAAGACTCACTTGCCAACCCCCTGTTGAGTGTAGAAGACCTGCACGTAGAGTTTGATACCTATGGTGGAACGGTACAGGCTGTTCGAGGAATTAGTTTCGATATCTACCCCGGAAAAACCCTGGCAATTGTTGGTGAGTCGGGTTGTGGTAAATCGGTAACGGTGCAAAGCATTATGGGATTGATTCCCATGCCACCAGGCCGGATAACCAAAGGCACCGCCATGCTCAAGGGACAAAATATCATCAACAATACGACAATTAATGGCGCAGAAATCCGTGGTTCTGAAATCGGCATGATATTCCAGGATCCAATGACCTCTTTGAATCCAACAATGACCATCGGTAAACAAATAGGCGAAACGCTGACAGTACACCGCGGCTACACACAGAAGCAGGCCTATGCCCGCGCCATTGAATTATTGGATATGACCCACATACCAGAGGCCAGAAAACGTGCCTCGCAATACCCTTTTGAGTTTTCGGGAGGAATGTTGCAACGCGCTATGATCGCCGTAGCACTGGCATGCGAACCTTCCATTTTAATTGCAGACGAGCCTACTACGGCGCTGGACGTAACCATACAATCCCAGATTCTGGATCTGATGAAGGATCTACAGTCGCAGAACAACATGTCTGTTATTTTGATAACGCACGATCTGGGCGTTGTAGCACGCATGGCCGACAACGTACTGGTAATGTATGCGGGGCAGGTGGTGGAGAGAGGCAGTGCAGAACATATTTTTTATGAGTCTGCTCATCCATACACCCTCGGCTTAAAAGCAGCAATGCCTTCCAATACCAGCGAACAGGAGCAATCACTAACCCCGATTGAAGGTAGCCCACCAGATCTTTTTTCACCACCAGTAGGCTGCGCCTATGCTGCGAGATGCCCACATGCCATGCGAATTTGTGGAACGCATGCTATTGAGCAAGCCATTAATTTGGGTAACGGTCATCACTCAGCCTGCTGGCTACACCACAAACAGTGTAACCGGGTTGTGCCTGGCATTTTTGACAACCGAAACGCCATACAATCATGAGCGTACTTATTGAAAGTCGTGGACTGACCAAACACTTCGACATGGGCAAACGCCAAATAGTGCATGCAGTGGATGATATGAGTCTGGCGATAAAGGAACAGGAAATTCTTGGCCTGGTGGGAGAAAGCGGATCAGGAAAATCTACCTACGGAAAAACCTTGTTAGGCTTATTGGATAAAACCCGCGGCGATGTATTCTACAAAGGTGAGCTGCTACCCGCCCGGTACAACAGTAAGGATTTTTATCTACAATCAAAAAAAATGCAGATGATTTTCCAGGATCCTTATTCATCCCTAAACCCCCGAATGACGATTGGCGAGGTAATTGGCGAAGGATTAAAGCTAAACTCTGACCACTCCGACTCCTCAATACGCGAACAGGTTGCGTGGTGGCTGGAACGTGTGGGCTTACACGCCGACCACATGTCGCGCTACCCACATGAGTTTTCGGGCGGCCAAAGGCAACGCGTAGGTGTGGCACGTGCCCTTATCGTAGAACCAGAATTTATAGTATGTGATGAACCAATTTCTGCTCTGGATGTATCCGTGCAGGCCCAGGTGGTTAATTTGTTGGGCGAACTGAAGTCCAGCCTTGGTCTTACGCTGTTATTTATTGCCCACGATCTTTCTATGGTTCGATATGTGTCTGATCGTATGGCGGTTATGTATCTGGGCTCGCTGGTTGAAATCGGACCATCAGATGATGTCTTTTTTCGCCCCAAACACCCCTATACCGAGCTTCTGGTGCAATCCAACCCTGAACCAGACCCCAAATCCGAACGTAATCGTACTTCGGTATCAATAGCTGGAGAAATACCCAGCCCGGTCAATATAAAGCCGGGTTGTCGCTTTGCAGGGCGTTGCCCAAAAGTAATGAGCATCTGTAAAGAGACTACTCCACAATTAATAGCACTTGAGCAGAATGGCCTTCGGCATGTAGCATGTCACCTTTACAGCTAGCGGTGGAGTTTGAAATGAAGACAAAGCATTTGATAGCAGGTTTGGCAGGCTCTCTGACTATAAGCCTGTGTGGAATCGCGTCTGCAAAATCGACAGTACATGAATCTGTTCAGTCTGCTCTGAATTGGCATTTACCAGAAATGGAGTGCACAAAACCACTATTACGTGGCCAGGGTATCGCAATAGTCGATGGCACGGGGGATCGAACCCAAACGGACGTAGATTCTTATACGCTGAACAGACACGCGCGTAAAATGAAACGTTATGAGTCATGTCTATCTGCATACAAAGACGTGCTAAACACAGATTTTGAAACCCTAAAAGGCAGCGTCCAATACGGACTTACGGGCGCGCAAGCGAATACCATCCTGGAAAATATGAAACTTATTCAAAGCACAATAATTTCTCTCAATAAATAGAGAGGCAAAATTCAGACAAAAAAAGGGCGCCATAGGCGCCCTTTTCTTTATCGTTGTTAACTCAACTCTATCGGAACGAATAGCTTAGTTCCATACCCACAACTCGGGGCTCAGTCACCTGTGCGGAGCGACGATAACCATCACCAACACCACCTCTCAGAATCTGACGAATGCCAATTTCATCGAAAGCATTGTTCAGGAATCCACTCACAGTCCACTGTTGTGATGGGCTGGTCCAGGTGGCCCTGAAATCAACCCGTTCATACGAAGGCGCGAGATCCAAATCTGTTTCAAAGGCCGAGAAGTATACGTCCCCGATGTGACTATAGTTAACCAGAAAGTCTACTTCGCCTGCATTACCCAGTGGCAGATTATAGCTACTAAAGATACTCAACTTGGTTTCAGGTACTTGCTGCAATCGATTGCCTTTCACATCACGACGGCGATCCACGTTGTTAACTGAAGTATAGATACCACCTGGAATATCAGGATCAGCACCATCCACCACAAAGAAGGACTTGGTGTATTTGGCATCGGTATAACTAAAGTTACCACCCAATGTTACGCGCTCGGTAGCCAGCCACAATACTTCGGCTTCTAAGCCTTTGATTTGGGCACCTGGTGCTGCCTGAACGGAGGCTGTGGAATCCACAACTGCACAAGCACTCTGCGCACTTTGCAATGTGCCACCGGGGGGGCAGGCTTCTTCTGTAAAGGTATGAATGCTGTCATAGTCATACAGATAGGCCGATGCGTTCAATTGCAGGGAGTTATCAAAGAACTGCGCTTTGTAACCTATCTCGTAGGCTATCAATTCTTCCGGCTCGTACTGAGGTGTTTGGCTGAAGAAAGCCAGATTGAATCCCCCTGAACGATACCCGGTGGTAGCATTAAGGTAAATTAGGGAATCATCGTTAATATTCCAGTCCAGATTTACCCGCCAGGTTACTTTCTTATCATTACGCTGTACCCGTCGATACAAACCGAAGGTAATAGGGGTACCGTCTATCCAGGGCTCTACCACTCCTGTTGGTTGCAGGGTAGTTGGGTCAATAGCGCCACGTATAATATTAGCTAAACCCAAAGATATACCGAAGGCGTCGAGCACGCCCATGGTGTGAGTAAACTGGGAATAACCTTCTTCACCCTTGGTTTTATCTTGTGCCCAGCGTACCCCTGCCGTGAGCGTAAAGGTCTCATTGATATCCCAAACACCCTGAGTATATGCAGCGTAGGCTTTTCTTTGAGTTTTGTTATAGGAGTTCAGTTCGGTATTGGGTGTATTCGGACCGTGGGAAAGATTACCCAGGTCTTGTCCATCCCAGTTACCTACTGACTGCGCAATTTCAAAATCACCCAGGCCCTGGAGGGCGTGATTCTCCTCGGCTGACTTTAACCTTGCCGGTGAGGTACCCACCAAAAATGTAAGTGGTGGTAAACCTAACCCTGCACCTATAGCATCAAATGCGTAGTCAGCATTAGGCGTCCGGGGGCCACCACCAGCAGCGTTGTAGAAATCATAGCGCTGGTCAATAGTGGAATCGTAGGCAAATACACCCGTAGTGAAGGTTAGATTATCCGCCACATCCCAGAACAGTTGCAATTCATGACTTACATATTCTGCTTCGTGGTCTACAAAGAAAGTTCGGTCATCCAGAAGACTTCCGTTGGAGTCATCATCTGTGTCGCGCTTGTATAGTAGCTCATTGTAACCAAACAGGTACTTAACCGTCATGGTTTCCGAAAGTTCCCAGGTAAAATCTACCTGATTGCCCTGCTGGTCAAAAGTTTCATTATTTAAGCCATTGGTAAAGGCACACAAATCCTTACCCTTGATGTTACTACGATCCAGAAACAGACACTCTGTAGGATCCAATGTTTGACCAAAACCCTGATTACCCCGAGAGGTACCATCATCTATGCCATAACGTCCATACTGGGCTTGAATATTTGCGCCAGTGGTGGGGTTGGTGTAGTTAAGTATCGCCTGAGTGGGATCTACAAAATCACCGGCAAGGGGATTAGTCTGCGCTGGATCTACGTTACGCAACTGGAAGTCTCGTCTGGTGTAGTTGCGAAAACCATTACCACCTGGTTCTGAGTTTTCACCGCGTAGTACGATCAACCCACCACCATTGCCACCACCGAACACACGGTCAACAGTTGCTTTGTTAGCACGTACGTGCAGAGACATATTGTCAGTAATAAACCATTCGAACTGTCCAGAAATGTTTCGTTCATCACCACTGTCCAGATCGGGGCCTAATCCGCTTCTCTCATCCACCCAACCGTCATGCTTACGTGAAGAACCGGTAAGGCGAAAATTCAGTTTATCTTCGATAAGGGGGCCGGATAATACACCGTAAAAATCTCGCGTATCATAATCACCCACCACAGCTTTAACTGTGGATTCCCATTCCGGGTTGGGTTTTTTGTACAAAAAGTTCATTGCACCACCTACTGCGTTACGGCCATACAGGGTTCCCTGTGGACCGCGCAATACTTCTATTCGATCAATGTCCCAAAAAGAGCCAATGGTTGCCGTGTACAGATCTTCGGAATAAATTCCATTCATATATGTCGCGATACCCGGATCCCCACCCAGGTTGCGAAAGTTACGACCCACGCCTCGAATAGCTGCATCATATGGTTGGATAGTTGTAGCAGGTATCATATTTTGCAGGTCCGACTGGTTACGAATACCAAAGTCCTCCAGCATCTGACCGGTAAATGCAGTAATTGAAATAGAAGTATCCTGAATGGATGCTTCCTGTCTCTCGGCGGTTACGATTACTTCTTCAATCTGCCGACCACCGCCCTCTTCTGCCGCTATCGGCACAAGTGTGAAGGCAGCCAGTGACGAACCCACCAACAGCCAGAGCTTTTTGTTTAGCGAACGAAATACCATAGTAAATCCCCTTTGTGCGAAGTCTGTTGTGCAAGGCATCCCAACCTCCAAGATCCAGCCCATGTCTCCATGAACGCCGTGGATTACACGCTTCTCTTTTAAAAGAAAACAGTCAGGTAAGCGAAATACCAGACTCTCCAACGTTATGTTATAAAACCTGCTTACACCTGTGTCAATGCTTGTTACAAATGGGTGGAAATTCTTAAGAGAAGTGTTACCTATCTACCCAGAAAAGCTACAAATCCTGCCATTTTTGTTTCATACGCAGTATTGAGGATTCAAGTGTAAAGGATTCAATTTCAGCTATATTTACCCAGGCCAAATCGTGGGACTCGTCACTTACGAGATAATTCTCATGGCTTAAGCACTGCACGACAAATCGAACATCAAAATGATAATGCGCCGGGTCATCCTTACGTGCAGGAATTTCATGCACGTCTATATCGAAAATATCTGTGCACATTTGTTGTTTCCCCTGTACAAACCCCAGGCTCACATCAAGACCGGACTCCTCCTGCGCTTCACGCAGCGCGACCCTTGCTGTATCGGCATCTCCATCACTGTGCCCACCCAACTGCAACCATCTGCCCAGTTTTTTGTGATGCGTAAGCAACACCTGACTACCGGTTGAATTAACCAACCAGACCGAACCGGTAACATGCCCGACCCAACAATCCCTTTCAAAGCAGCGCGGGTTAGCTGATACAAAACTTACAAAGCGATTCACAACTACGGATTCATCCGGGTTGCGAGTGCGGTAATTTTCCAACAGTTTCAGTAGGTTTTGTCTATGCACAGTCTTTGCTAGCAAGTAGGGGCATCAGGCGGCCCTGGTTTTATGCCGCGGATTATTTTCGAATAGCGAAGCCAGTTGTTCCGTCATAGCACCGCCTAATTGTTCCGCATCAGTAATAGTTACAGCGCGTTCATAATGATGTGTAACATCGTGCCCGATACCGATTGCTATGAGCTCGACGGAGGATCTGTTTTCAATCATTTCTATGGCGAATTTCAGGTGTTGTTCAAGGTAGTTGCTGGGGTTTACCAACAGCGTACTATTATCCACGGGCAGCCCATCCGACACGACCATTAGTACTTTTCTGTGTTCGGGTCTAACAACAAGCCTGTTGTGCGCCCATATTAGCGCCTCGCCATCTATGTTCTCTTTCAGCAATTCCTCGCGCATCATCAGCCCAAGGTTTCGCTTACAGCGCCGCCAGGGTGCATCGGCATTTTTATAAATAATATGGCGCAAATCATTCAGTCGACCGGGGTTAGGTTTTTTACCCTCTGCAATCCATTTTTCGCGAGACTGCCCTCCTCGCCAGGCGCGCGTGGTAAAGCCCAGAATTTCGACTTTTACCGAGCAACGCTCAAGTGTCTGCCCAAGAATATCAGCACACAAGGCAGCAATAGTAATGGAGCGCCCTCGCATACTACCTGAGCTATCAATAAGCAGGGAAACTACGGTATCTCTGAAGTCTGTCTGTTTTTCCTGTTTGTAAGCCAAAGGACTCATAGGATCAACAATTACATTAGCGAGACGGGCAGCATCCAGAATGCCCTCCTCCAGATCAAACTCCCAGGTTCTGTTCTGCTTGGCCTGTAACCTGCGTTGCAGACGATTAGCCAGTTTCGATGTTGCATGCTTCAACGATAACAGTTGTTGGTCAAGCACCGCTCGCAAGCGGATTAGCTCGTCGGGCTCACACAGGTCTTCGGCTTTAACAGCTTCATCAAACTCTGTGCAATAAGCCGTATAATTTGAATCCGTAAGAATACGCCCGGCATCATCCATGCCAAGATTGGGTGCTTCATCGGGGTCTGCATCAGAATTGAGATCATCCAGATCCATATCACCATCCATTTGCATAGAGGTGCTGTCGCCTTCGGAATTTTCTTCACCGGAATCTTCGTCCAGAGCTACATCTTCAGCGCTTGGGATAGAATCTGCGTCCTGACCATCGTCCTGGTTTTCGTTATCCTGATTGTCGTCATCCAGCTCTGGTGGCTCCTCCATTTCAGAAGCCAGACCCATGTCCTGCAAAATTTTTCGACCAATCCGCCCGAAGGCATTCTGGTCATACAGATGCTCCTTTAGCGCTTCAATGTCATCACCCGCACATTTAAGTATGTGCTCGCGCCAAAACCCCACTACCTTCTCGGCAGAGGGTGGCAAATCTCGCCCGGTAAGTGCCTGCCGTACCAGTAAACCCACCGCAACACTTATCGGCGCATCTGACTCTGTGGTTATGGTGTCAAAGGCTGCCTGCCGACACTGTTCTTCCAGATGAGCATCAAGGTTCTGGCCCACACCTTTCATTCGCAATGCGCCAATTGACGCAATACGCGCATCCTCAATCCATTGAAACATTTCCTGAGCCGAACCTGAATCAGGCGAGCAGCGGCTATGGATAGCCTGATCATGGTAACGCATCCGCAGGGCAAACTCGTCACCCACACCGCGCACACTATTGAGTGCATCCTCGTCACATCCAACCACAGGCAAAGGTAGCCGCACCTGATCACCACGCACCATTGGTGAGCCTGCCGCAAAAGTCAGGGTAAGTTCGTCGTTCCCCGAAAGGGCACGCATGGTCGCAAGCGTAGCGCGCTTGAACGGGTCGAGGATATCTTGCTCTTCAGTCATAATAATTCTGGGCTACGCAGACTGCACAATACCCTGGGTTGCAAAACCCAGATCTTCTCCCAGACATCGCTGAAAATATTCAGCAACAATCGGGCGTTCCAGTTCGTCACATTTATTTAAAAAGGTAAGCCTGAACGCAAAACCCACATCCTTAAAAATGTGGGTGTTTTCTGCCCAGGTCAATACTGTTCGGGGAGACATAACCACCGATACATCTCCGTTTACAAAACCTGTACGGGTTAACTCAGCAACTGACACCATGTTGGATAACAAGGTCTCACCTTCTTCATTTTGCCAATAGGGGGTTTTGCCAAGAATAATCTCTACCTCTGCAGAATGTTCCAGGTAGTTTAGCGTAGCTACAATATTCCAGCGATCCATCTGGCCCTGATTGATCTGCTGAGTACCATGATACAGACCCGTGGTATCTCCTAAACCAATGGTATTTGTAGTGCTAAACAATCGAAAAGCAGAATGTGGCGTGATAATTTTATTCTGGTCGAGCAAGGTCAATTTTCCATCCACCTCAAGCACTCTTTGAATTACAAACATAACGTCCGGCCGCCCCGCATCGTATTCATCAAATACCAGAGCTACCGGGTGTTGTAATGACCAGGGCAATAAACCCTCACGAAATTCAGTAATTTGCTCCCCATCCTTCAAGACGATGGCATCTTTACCTATCAGATCAATTCGGCTGATGTGACTGTCCAGATTGATCCGGATACAGGGCCAGTTCAAACGTGCGGCAACCTGTTCTATGTGGGTAGATTTTCCTGTGCCATGATAACCCTGTATCATCACCCTGCGATTGAAAGCAAACCCGGCCAGAATGGCTAGCGTGGTATCAGGATCGAACCGATATGCAGAATCCACTACCGGCACGTGTTCAGAGGCATTTTTAAAGGCCGGAACATCAAATTCTACAGGGCAGCCAAAAATTTCAGCTGCATTAATTGTAGTATCGGGTTGCATATCTTTGGTTAGTACAGTTTTTTTCACATTTATCTCACTTCACTTTTTTACATTACTGATCTTTACATTACTGAAAAATATCATCATCCTGCGGCTCTTTTTCTATTCAGTCTCATCAAAGTTTACTTTTCCCCTACGAAAACAAAGCGCGTATTTAACCACTTTATCGAGTCGAAAAAAAATCGTTCATACATAATTAAGGGAATTTAACACACATGGCCAAGTTGTATTTTGTAAGACACGGTAAAGCTGCTGCCGGATTTGGCGACCACAGCGACCCTGGACTGGATGACACAGGGCGACTACAAGCTGAAAAAATTGCCGAAAAACTGAACCAGTTGCCGCGCATGCGTCTTATTAGTTCACCATTGTTACGTGCCCGTGAAACCTCGAATCCACTATGCAAACTATGGGACACGCATGCAGAAATTGAATCGAGCATTGCAGAAATTCCTTCACCCACCCAGGATCTGTCACAGCGCTCTGAATGGCTTAAGGGTGTAATGCAGGACACATGGAACAACCTGGACGCGGATTTGCATGCCTGGCGAGACAACATTGTTACCTATTTGTTATCTCTCGAAGAAGATTGCGTGCTGTTTTCGCACTTCATTGCCATCAATGTGGCGGTCGGCTACGCCAACAAAGATGGCCGCATGATTAGTTTCAGACCAGACAACACTTCTTGCACTGTTCTGTCCAACGATGGGAGTTTACGCATTCTTGAACTAGGGGCTGAAGCGGAAACTCACGTTAACTAAGATTTAAACCGATCGAAAGGTGAACAGCTGAAAGTGCGGGGTTAACTGTTCCGTCACTTACTCACGGCTCTGCGAGCTTCCTTCACTTGGTCGGGAGCCCACCAGCGGTCTCCCTCCACGCGTTCAGCGCTGCGTTCTTATGTGACGGAACAGTTAACCCCGCACTTTTATCCGCTTACCGTCCAGCGTTTAAGACCGAACAATCATCCCAGCGTTGTTCCCCATGCAAGACTTAGGGCACAAATAGGGCACAAAGAAGAAAGCGACTGATTAGAACGCTTAATCCTTGGCATATCGGTCGGTAGAAAGTTTGCCGTCCAGCCGTCACTTTTGCAGATGTCGGGCGCGGTCAGGGCGAGCAAGGGTTATTGCGTCTAAGCCCATTGCCATTGCTTGCCTAATGGCTTCGTCAGAAGATCCTACGCCCCAGGCGTTTACCCGTATTCCATGTTCTCCAGCATCCAGTAGACCTTGCAACGATATTTCGCCAATTAAAGGCCCCCACCAGTCTCCTCCGGCTGCCGCAATTGTGGCAGGTATGCTTGGAAAATCATCAGGCTGATATTCGCCATAAACTGCATTGAGTGCCACCACCCCACTTTTGGGATAGAAACGCTTAAGCACTTTCGTTGAGATCGATAAAAAATCTGTGCGAATTGAGGGGGCTAAGCGTTTAGCCCGTACCAGCACATTCCATTCAAAAGCAAGCAAGATGGTTCGCTCAAGCAGACCTGCTGTATCCAGCTTTGACAATACTGCGTCCAGCAATTTAACTGGATCTGAACTAATGCGACGATCCAGTGGTGTAGTTTTTAACTCCAGCCACAATTCACACTTTGAATCATTTTGCGCATTCACTGCATCCAGAAATTGCTCTAATGTCGGGATGGCTTCTTTGTCACACGGAATATACTCCGGATAGTTCGAATTCAGCTCTGAAGAATCCCGATAGCGCCCCACATCATAAGTACAAAGTTCTTCCAGTGTAGAATCACAAATAAATTTAACTGGCTGTTCCAGCCAGTTCCCTGAGGAATCCCTGGTAATGTCAGTATTGATTCGATAGTCATGCTGAACGATTACTTCGCCATCGGCACTAAGGTGCACATCAAATTCAATACCGTCCACACGCGCATCAAGACAGTATTGAAATCCTGCCAGCGTGTTTTGAGGATACAGACCAGCGGCGCATTCACTGGCAACTATCAAACTGGAAATAATAACTTCTCCCGCAATGTAATTTCTGATTCCAAATTTTTCACAATATCACCGGATTCTCTCTCTATTTAACACCCAAAAGTAGTGAGTTTCACCAGAGCCGTTAATTTGCGATCAAAAATATTATATTTAATCTTTAATTTTCAAAGAGTTAAAAAATATTTCGTAGTGGCACGATTCCTGTATTGCATCCATTAAGGGATTAGCTGCATCTACAAATAGTAATACGCACGATGCCGCTAACTACACTCACAAAATAAAAAGTGATCAATACACATGATTAAGCTATTGGCAGAACACAGGGTCGCGGCAAATCTTGCCATGATTATGATGCTGCTTGCCGGTGTGTGGGCTGTGAAGAGCGTTCCCAGTCAACTGGACCCACCCGTAAACTTTCCTACCATTCGAATCAATGTAGATTGGCGAGGGGCCAGCGCAGAAGATATGGAAAAACTGGTTACGCTGCCCATTGAACAGAATCTACGCAACCTGACAGGAATGAACGAAGTTTATTCTCGCAGCACCAATGGCCATACCTACATAGCGGCTACTTTCCATTTTGACACCGACATGACGCTAGCGCTGGATCATCTGAAGCAACGTGTCGCCAATGTACGCAACCTGCCTGCAAGTATAGAGCGTCCCGAAATAGATCGGGATGAAGACGAAGAGCTTATAGCGGTACTCACAGTGACCGGACCCGGGACACTTGACGAACTCACCCCCATCGTGCGAGACATGGAAAAGGACTTGCTGGACCGCGGCATAGAGCGCATCTGGTTTAGTGGTTTACCGGCCCAGGAAATTGCACTGCTGGTGAGCGGCAAACAACTCCAGGAACTGGGTTTGACGCTCGATGAAATCGCAAATCAGGTAGATCTAACTAACCAGAACGTACCGGCAGGCTCCATTGGTCGCGGGCAGGGTACACATCAGTTACGCAGTCTGGATCAACAACGCAAAGTTATGGGTTTTGAACAACTCACCATCGAAACTGGGGACCAGGTTGTTCGCTTTGACAGTTTCGGAACCGCAGAACGGCGACCCAGAGACGGACAACCCATTGTTGAAAGAAATGGACAACCTGCGATTCAGATGGTGCTGTTCAGGGCGACAAAAAATGACGCCTATCTTGCAGAACTTGTTTTACAGGAATGGCTTACAGAAGTACGACCCGGTCTACCTCCGGGGGTAGAGGTTATCGTTCTGGCAAATATCTGGGACATGCTGGGCTCACAGCTTGATCTAATTCTTACCAATGGCATTTCCGGGTTGTTTCTGGTTGTAGGCATATTGTTTCTTTTTCTCAGCGGTCGCGTGGGCTGGTGGGTGATGGTAGGCATACCTGTGAGTTTCCTACTAGGGCTTGCACTCTTTCATGGCTGGTTTGGTCACGGTATAAGTATCATTGCGCTCATTGGTTTTATAATGGCCGTGGGTATTGTGGTCGATGACGCAATTGTTGTGGGCGAAGATGTAGTTACTCACTTTGAGATGGGTATGACCCCAGCAGATGCGGCAATTGCCGGAGCCAAGCGTATGTGGGTACCGGTAGTTACATCATCACTCACGACAATGGCAGCCTTTGTACCCTTACTAATGATGGGGGGGCCGATGGGAGATGTTATCCTGATTCTACCAACAGTTATGCTCTGTATCATTGCTGCTTCGCTAATTGAGTGTTTTTGTGTGTTACCAGGGCATTTACGCCACGCACTCTCCAAAATGCCAGTACAAAAAGAAGACAGTTTTCGTTCCAGGTTTAATAAGCGCTTCCTCGCATTTAGAGATAATAAGTTTATGCCCTTGGCACAACGTGCCCTGGACTACCCTGGAACGACCATCGCTTCTGCATGCGGTGCAATGATAATTGCAATCAGTCTTCTGGCATCCCAACATGTAAGCATAAACATGAACACCGGGTTTTCTACAGAAACTCTGGAAATCAATATCGAATATAGCGCGCAGGCCACCGTTACACAGAAGGATGCGTTTCTGGGCCACCTTGAGCAGACACTTGAGACAGTGCATGAACAAAATGCTGGGAAGAATATTACCGGCTGGGTAACCGTTCGTAACCAGGCCGAATTTAACAGCGAAAGAAAAACTGGCATCCAGTACGCTTCACTGGAAGCTGAATATGCTTTCGAAGAACAACGCAATATTGATCCCGAGGTTTTCGCGACGCAGTGGAGAACTCAGGTGAATATACCGGTGTTCGTAGAGCAATTTGCTCTTGAAGTATCTGGTGGCTCTGGCAATGGCCAGCCTGACATAACATTTGTACTTAGTGGCGAAGACCTTGAGTCTTTAAAATCTGCTGCCGAGGAGCTAAGCAATGTGCTCTCTACCCATCCCGGAGTGAGCAATATATCAGACAACCTACCATACGGTAAGGAACAGCTTATTTTCTCACTCACGCCCACTGGTAGATCACTGGGGCTAACTTCTGCTTCTTTGGGTAGACAACTCAGAGCCGCCTATAGCGGACGAAGAGTGCAGATATTTAACGAGAACGAGGTCGAAATCGAAGTAATTGTAGTATTGCCTGACGCAGAACGCGACAGTATTGCGTATTTGCAACAATTACCCATAGAAACACCCGGGGGCGAGTTCGTGGCCCTGTCAAATATTGCAACACTGTACAGTCGTCGGGGAATTGACACCATACGACATATAGATTCCAACATGTCCGTTTCAATAAGCGCATCTGTCGACTCTGATCTGAATAACGCAATATCCATTACAGAATCCATAGAGTCCAATAGTCTCGACCCGATACTCGACAAATACAATGTGAAATTCGGCTTAGGCGGGCGCTCTATACAGGATCGCATGTTGATGGAAACCATGTCTCTCGGGGGAATATTAACCCTGGTTTTCATATATCTTATATTAGCGTGGGTGTTCGCCAGCTATTTATGGCCACTGGCAATCATGACAGCCATCCCATTTGGCTTATCCGGTGCAGTATTCGGTCACTGGTTTATGGACACAGAGATAGGCCCCATGTCAATGCTGGCATTTTTCTCACTAACTGGAATTGTTGTAAACGATTCCATCGTTCTGATAAGTTTTCTGAAACGGGAACTTGAAGCCGGCAAGGAAATGTACGACGCCCTTATAATCGCAATACGATCACGTTTCAGAGCCGTTTTGCTAACGTCTGTTACCACTGTTGCCGGCCTCACGCCGCTACTGTTCGAGGGTTCGAGTCTAACCATGTTTACCAGGCCAATAGCGATAACGATCTGTTTCGGTTTAACTTTCGCAACCCTGCTTGTATTACTGGTAATACCTGCCCTCTTATTGGTGCTGGAAAATTCCAAAGACCGGATAGTTGGTTTTTTCAAGCTAAAACCGGGTCAGCAAGGATTACGGAACCTGGTATTCGCTCAGGCCACAAAAATTTCAGGCACTAAATCCAATGACAACACTTTAAGTGATTCGAACAATAGGAATTTATCATGACTAACTACGTTGATCTGTTGAAAAAGTTGGCAGGTTATCGAGCGCAAAGCCAAAGAGGAAAGCGCCTGGCTTCAACAGCCCTTGTGTTATCCATAGCCAGCGTTCTCAGTTTCGCGCTTTTTGCCACAGCGCCAGACCCGGTACCAGAAGAGCGTGTAGAAAAAGCATGGCCAATCTCGTCGTTTAGCATTGAGCCGCGTGATATTGCTCCTGTTTTCAGAGCCTACGGTAAGATTGAATCTACCAACATAGCGCTTATCCAATCTGACTCAAGGGAAATTATTCAAAAGGTAAATGTCAGGGAAGGTCAGTTGGTGACCACAGGCGAAATACTGATAGAGCTCGATAATACGGAGCTGGGTCTTCGCCTTGGCGAAAGTGCTGCAGAGTTGGCACTTCAGGAGGCAGACCTGAGATCGATAGAGGTAGATTATGCGCTTGCCAAAGAAACCCAATCGCACTACAGGGGTGTATACAAAGTTTCACAACAAAAACTGGCTCGACACCTTGAGTTGTTTGAAGGTCGTATGATCTCCCAGTCTCTTCTGGATGAAGCTGTACAACTGGCGAGCCAAAGCACTATTGCCTACCAGGATCACAAACGACAGATGGCAAACTTTCCAAACAAGATACTTAAACAGCAGGCCAGAGTCGTCAAGGCTAAGTCTTCTTTGCAACAGGCAAACATTAATCTTGAAAAAGCCAACATCAGAGCGCCTTTTAACGGACCAGTTCTAAGCGTCATGGCTTCTCTGGGCAGCCATGCTATCCCCGGAGAAGCTCTGCTTGTAGTGGCACAGACAGCAGGCTTTGAAGTGCGAGTACCCGTACCAAATACCTACGTAGGTCGTTTGCGAGAGGCACTCGAAAATAATGAACCCATTTTGGCAAAACTCACCGAATTGCAAGCTCCGGCAGACATGGTTTTGTCACGCCTTTCCAGCAACGTAAAAGTCGGCCAAAGCGGTATTGACGCATTTTTTAGTATAAAAACTGATGCTCTGGACTATTTGCCAGAGATAGGGCGGCTGGTAAACGTTGCCATTGTTTTGCCACCGGAAAAAAATGTAGTTGACCTGCCTCTTCAATCACTTTACGAAAATGATCGAATCTACGAAGTAATCGACAGTCGTCTAAATTCAATAGAAGTAACTCGCATTGGCGAATTTCTGAGTGCACAGGGAGATTATCGAATTCTGGTTCGATGGGAAGACCAGGAAGTCGGGCAGGAAATAATATCTACACAACTTCCGAAACCAATCACTGGCTTGTTGATAAAACGAGCTTCGAGCCAGGATAACCCGCAGGGATAATTCGAGGCGGCAGCTTACCAGCGCTTCATGAATTGGTGAGTTAAACTCAGTCTGGGTGTGGTTTTATATCCGGCAACCTCCAGCAGCAATCGTTCCAGTGACTGCCAAATATCACCTGTCAGCATGCCTTTTACCTGTTGGTCGAGCAAGCTGGTTTCCGCTATAAAGTGCTTTAACTGAACATCACTCAGGCGGCGCCTGGCAGCATCGATACTTTGCTGTGCTTCCCGCGGCAAGCGCATTTTAGAGCCATGCAATATGGCATCAATTTGCCGCTTAAATGCACCCAGTATAGCAAGCGGAGCGATTCCCTCATGCTCCAGAGTATGCAGAATTCTAATGACCCTTTTTCCTCTACCCTGAAGTGTCGCATTAATCAGCTCGAAAGCGTCAAAATGAGCAGAGTCCGCCACAGATTTCTGTACTTCAGCCAGAGTAATAACAGTGCTACCCGACCACAATTTTAACTTGTCCAGTTCTTGATGCAAAGCCAACAAATTTCCTTCAGTGCGATTGGCAAGAAAACTGACAGCATCCCGTTCCAGTTGCATGTTAAGTTTTCGCGCCCGACCGACGATCCATTGGGGGAGGTGGGCTGCATCTACCGGCCATACCGTAACTACACCTCCCATCTTGTCGATAGCCTTATACCAGGCATTACTTTTCTGCCTGCCATCCAGCTTTTGGGTACGAATTAAAAGCATCACATCTTCAGGTGGATTGTCCAGATAGCTACGCAGAGCGGTGGAGGTGGCTTTATCAAATTTTTTCGAGGGAATGCGCAGGTCAATCATCTCGCGCTCGGCAAACAGGGAGCCGGTACCTGCAATTACAAACAAAGCGCTCCAGTCGAATCCTGCAACTACATCCAGGATTTTCCGTTCAATATAACCCTGTGCCTTTGCGGCACTAATTATGGCAGCACAAGCTTCCTCCACAATCAGTGTTTCATCCCCGGTTACAATATAAACCGGCAACAGGGACTGCGAAAGATTGGATTCCAGTGTTTCCGGTCGAATTTGCATTGGCCTATGGATTCGCCAGTGTGTTCATATTCCGAATTATCTGCTGAACAAGGTCTTCGCGCATTTCAAACATCAACAAGGCCTGTTCTTCGCTGCTACCCACAAGGTTACCCTGGTCTATCGCATATATGCGTGACACTTCCAGCAGGCGCTCCTGTGGCGCTTTTGGTTGCTGCCCCGGTAACGAGTCTGCTGTATCACCTCTGCTTATCTGATAGCGCACAGACATGGTTAGCTCATACTCCGCCGCCAGCACTCTGCCCGTTACTGAAATCGTTCGTCGATTAAAGTTATTGGCCAGTAAATGCACCAGAACTTCCGGCCGCGCCGATTCTTTAACGAGGCTTATGCCCAGACCACTCAAACGCTGGCGCAGAGGGACAAGCAATTGCACGCCTCTTTCTGAGGACAAATGTACCCTTTGCAATATGCTGTCTACACCCCCACCACGCAGGTGAAACCCACAGGCACTAATCAGGCACAAAGCCACAACACACAACAAAGCAAATTTTGCAGAGGCAAACCAGCGCATCAGTTAACCACCAGATTAACCAGGCGCCCTGGTACATAAATTTCTTTGCGGATTTCCTTGCCAGTGATAAAGCGCTCTACATTTTCACTATTTTTCACCATCTGAATAATTTCATCTTTATCTGCATCTGCACTTACGCTTACCTGACCACGTACCTTGCCGTTTACCTGCGCGACAATCTGAAATGTGTCCTGCTTCAATGCCGCACTGTCCACGTCCATCCACCGCGCCTGATGTACCGGGCAATCATTACCCATTTTATTCCATAGCGAATGACATATATGCGGAGCGATAGGTGACAAAATTAAACAAACTACATTTAACGCTTCCTGTATAACCTGTCCGTTACTTCCCTCGTATTTGTACAACGCATTAACCAGCTCCATCGCACCGGAAACAACCGTATTAAACTGAACGCGTCGACCAAAATCATCGTCTGCCCTTTCCAGAGTTTCATGAGTTTTACGTCGTAATGATTTTTCTGCTTCACCCAACCCGGTCCAACTGTCTGAAAGTGCTGTTATCTCGTGATTGGCAAGAAATTTATGGGTAAAGGTCCATAATCTTCGCAAGAATCGGTTCGCACCATCAACGCCATTTTCATTCCACTCGAAAGACTGTTCGGGTGGCGCTGCAAACATCATTGCGAGGCGTAAGGAATCTGCACCAAATTTGTCAATTAGATGTTGAGGATCTCCAGCATCCCCGGCAGATTTCGACATTTTTTTTCCGTTTTGAAGTACCATTCCAAGCATTAACAAACGCTTGAAGGGTTCGTCGGAATCAAGCAAGCCCTCGTCGCGCATCAATTTATGATAAAATCTTGCGTACAACAAATGTAGTATGGCGTGTTCAATGCCCCCAACATAATGTTCTACCGGTGTCCACGCTCTGGCCCTGTCATCAAACATTTCTTCGTTGTTGTCGATGGATGCAAACCGCGTGTAATACCAGGATGAGTCCACAAAAGTATCAAACGTGTCTGTTTCTCGCGTTGCTTGCCCCTTACAACCCGGACAATCTACGTTCAAAAACTCATCCATCTTTACCAGCGGGCTCTGAACACCCTCAAACTCAACATCCCGTGGCAATACTACGGGCAGATCTGCTTCAGGTACTGCCTGCACACCGCATTTTGGACAATGTATTATAGGGATAGGGCATCCCCAGTAACGCTGTCGGGACACACCCCAGTCGCGTAAGCGAAAATTAACCTGCTTACGCCCAAGACCCAGCTCCACCAACTGGTCACCTATGGCTGCAAAGGCCTGTTCAAAATCCAGCCCGTCAAACTCTCCGGAATTAACCAGTTGCCCCTTTTCGACAAATGCGCTTTTGTTCAGGTCACACTCTGAATTCGAATCAGAGAGCGGAGAAATAACCTGTAAAATTTCGAGACCATATTTACGGGCAAAATCCCAGTCCCTCTCGTCGTGCCCTGGAACAGACATGACAGCTCCAGACCCGTATTCCATGAGAACAAAATTTGCGATCCACACCGGTATTAGCTTTCCATTTAGAGGATGTTTAACCGTTAAGCCAGTATCTATCCCCAATTTTTCCATAGTCGCTATTTCTGCCTCTGCCGCTTTAACATTTTTGCAAGCCTGTATAAATCCGACAATTTCGGGTTTTGATTGAGCTGCAAAATGCGCAAGTGGATGCTCTGCTGCAACGGCCACATAACTTGCCCCCATCAACGTGTCGGGGCGGGTGGTATAAACGGACACAAGCTCCAAACCACCAGCCTCATCGCTAACTGCAAAGTCTATTTCAATGCCTTCCGAACGACCAATCCAGTTGCGTTGCATGGTTTTTACCTGCTCAGGCCAATCCTCTAGCCCATCCAGGTCATCCAGTAACTCCTGTGCATAATCGGTAATTTTAATTACCCACTGCATCATCTCCCGGCGCTCTACTGGTGCGCCGCTACGCCAGCCTTTGCCATCCACAACCTGCTCATTGGCCAGCACCGTCTGGTCAACCGGATCCCAGTTTACGACAGAGCTTTTTTGATAGGCCAAACCCTTCTTGAACAAACGTACAAAAAACCATTGTTCCCACCGATAGTACTCAGGCGTGCAGGTGGTAAGTTCTTTGCTCCAGTCGAATGCAAAACCCAGTGCTTTTAGCTGGGAACGCATATGGTCTATATTTGCAATGGTCCAGGTATGGGGAGGAATTTTGTGTTTAATTGCGGCATTTTCAGCGGGAAGACCAAATGCGTCCCAACCCATCGGCTGCAATACGTTTTTACCTTTTAAACGCTGATATCGACCTATCACATCACCCAGCGTATAAACACGAACATGCCCCATGTGCAGCTGACCACTCGGATAGGGAAACATGGACAAACAATAGAATTTATTCTCTCCAGGTTCATCCGTACTCAGAAAGCTCTCATTGGATTCCCAGTAAGCCCGGGCCTCACTTTCAATGTTTACAGGAATATAGTCGGGCTCAATATGTACAGTCACTTTCAGGCCTGTTCTTCACGTAGGGAGAAAAAATAGTGCGCTAGCATATACCACTAACCAGACAGATGCTTGCTCTGGAGCCTAAAAATAACGGCGGTGCCCAGTAGAATTAAAACAAGTATTAGCAGCGGAGTATCACCATAGTTTCCATAGGGTGTTTGGCCATTGCTGGCATAAAAACTGGAACGCAGCACACCGGCCTCAAATTGAGGCAGGATAGCCTTTACTTTACCTTTTTCATTAACCACCGCAGTTAAGCCATTGTTGGTCGCCCTCAACACATAACGCCCCAACTCCAGTGCGCGTGCCCGAGCTATTTGCAGGTGCTGGTCAGGTCCAATGGAGTTACCAAACCAAGTGTCATTACTAATGGTTAACAATACATCCGCATTCGCACCCTCACGTCTAACGAGTTCCGGATAGGCGATTTCGTAACAAATTGCCATTGCCATTTTCAATTCCGGCGTACGTAGATAGGGTTGGAAATCATCACCCGCTTTGCTGCGAGACATAGGCAGATCGAAAAAACGGATTAATCCGCGCAAGGTAGATTCAAAGGGCACGTACTCACCAAAAGGTACCAGGCGCCGTTTTACATATTTTCCCTCACCCGCACCAATGGCAATAGCTGTATTCTGAAATGCAGGCGTCCCTCGATAGCCAGGATCAATTGCCGGAATTCCGAGTACCAGCGTACCTTCCAATTTTTTTTCAAGCTGGGATATCAAGCCATCAGCCTGGTGATGAAAAATAGTTAGTGCCGCCTCGGGCCAGATCATTAGATCAACATCCCAATGAGGTTCTGACAGAAATTGATAGTTTTTGATAATGGGAAGCACACTGTCCTGCTGCCATTTTGTGGACTGATCCACGTTCCCCTGAACCAGGGCTACAGAGTATTCTTTCCCTTGTGTAACCCAGCTATGACCTCCCCATAAAAGAGCCAATATCCACGGCGCCAAAGCCGCAGCCAGATACGCAAACCTTATTGGAACGCTATTTCTGAATACCAGAAATAGCGCCAGATAAACGGCGCCAATGGAAAGTGCAAAACCCGCACCCAGCACACCTACCAATGGAATTAGCGATGATAACGGGGCATCCAGTTGTGAATAACCAACAAACAACCATGGAAATCCGGAAAGAACCCAGGTCAGCGCCCACTCAAGAACCAGCCTTGATGCGGCAAATATTAAAGGTGCAAATCCAGGCTTGCTTTCAGGTCGCAAATACCTGAGGTAACACCAGGACCACAGCCCTTCGAACAGAGCCATACCCGCTACAAACAATGATACAAGCAAAACCGAGAGCCACGGTGCAGCATTTCCGTAATCGTGAATGCTAACATAGACCCAGGAAGCTCCAACTCCATATTTTCCCAAACCAAACAACCACCCAACCGTAAATGCGAAGCCGGGTCTCCTTGACAGTATTAACTGGCTTGATTCCAATAACAGGTAGATTCCGGCAATACTCACGAAGGCGAAGATCTGTAAATCGGTTGGTGCGAATGAAAACGGGAGCAAACAACCTGCTGTTATTGCAAGGCAGGCAATCTGAACTGGACTTAGGGAATTTTTCATGATGTCAGAGTTGATTTTAACAAGCGCTACGACCAGCCTTTTAGTCAGTTTTATCGACGGCTACGTTATTGTTATCCGGAACATCGCTTTCCGTCTTTGCCAGCGGCTTTATTTTTACCAATCGTACGCGCCTGCTGTCAGCGTTCAATATCGTAAACTCAAAACCATCAACAATTGTGCATGCCCCCCGCTCAGGCAGTCGGCCAAAGCTTTTCAATAATCGACCCCCAATAGTGTCGAAGCCTTCGGAAGAAAAATCGCAATCAAAGAACTCATTAAAGTCTTCAATTGAAGTTTTCGCTTTTACAGTATACGTACCGTCGTCCTGCAACTTTATGTGGCTGTCGTCATTCACATCATGTTCGTCTTCGATCTCTCCAACAATTTGTTCCAGCACATCTTCAATGGTGACGGCTCCAACAATATGTCCATACTCGTCAATAACCAGCGCCATGTGATTGCGCGTACTTCTGAATTCCTGCAAAAGAACATTCAAACGCATACTCTCAGGAACAATTTTAGCAGTGCGAATACAATCCTTGATATCAAAGTCCTGCTTGTCCTTTTCCAGTAACAATGGCAAAAGGTCCTTGGCGTGCAAAATTCCCTTCAGGTCATCCAGCTCTTCTCCAATAACTGGAAATCTCGAATGCTGCGAATTGACCAGCACAGGCAGCATGGTCTGCAAATCTTCTTCGAAGGGAAGGGTTACAAGCTGAGAGCGGGGTATCATTACGTCGCGTGCCTGCATGTCTGACACCTGCATGGCACCAAACATAATGTTAAGTGCTTCACCGTCGAGCAACTGCCGGTCTGTTGCATCACGCAACATTTCCATTAGTTCCTTACGGCTACCAGGTGCTTGTCCGAATAGGTCGCCGAGTTTAAAAAACCAGCTTTTGTCCTGATGCTCACTCATTGCATTTATCCAGTGCACGATAGGGGTCCGGTACATCAAGACTGGAAAGGATTTCTATCTCCAGGGTTTCCATATCTTTCGCATCGGTATCGTTTTGATGATCGTAACCCAACAAATGTAGTACTCCATGAACCGTTAGGTGCGCCCAATGATGCTGTTCAGATTTGTTTTGTTGCTTTGCTTCAAATTTTACAACCTGAGCACAGATAGCAATATCTCCTAACAGGGACAAATTCTCAGGCAAAGAATCAAGGTCTGCAGGAAATGACAGAACATTGGTAAGCTTGTTCTTTCCACGATATTGCTCATTCAAAGAACGCATTTCTTCACCACTCACAATCCTCAGACAGATAGAACCAGCTGAGTCTGTTTGCTTAAGCGTGTTTTCCATCCACAACCTGAACATCGCCTCATCTGGCAGTGATGTTGGTGATGGAAGGTCTTCACCAGCGCATGCAACTTGCACTTCAATGTTATTTTCAGCCACTGTTTTCACTGGAGTTTTCGATAACCGCCAGAGCGTCCTCGGCTTCTGTCTGGTCTGATACACCATTGGCAGCTTCATATTCCGAATAGGCATCCACTATTTCCTGCACCAAAGGATGTCGCACCACATCACTGGAGTCGAAAAAGGTGAAGTGGATACCTACAACATTCCTGAGAACCCGCATCACCTCCACCAGGCCGGATTTACTGTGTCGAGGTAGATCAATCTGGGTTATATCACCTGTAATGATAGCGGTTGATCCAAAACCTATACGGGTTAAAAACATTTTCATTTGGGCAGGCGTAGTATTCTGGCTCTCATCCAGAATAATAAAAGCATTGTTCAGTGTGCGACCGCGCATAAACGCAAGGGGCGCCACTTCAATGATACCTCGCTCTATATATTTATTTACCCGCTCTTCACCCAGCATCTCATACAGAGCGTCATAGAGCGGGCGCAGATAGGGGTCAATTTTTTGAGCCAGGTCACCTGGAAGAAATCCCAGCTTTTCTCCTGCTTCCACGGCCGGACGAACCAGTAAAATTCGATTCACCTGTTGCGACTCGAGTGCCTGAACGGCACAGGCAACAGCAAGGTATGTTTTACCAGTACCCGCGGGGCCAACTCCAAACGATATATCGTGAGAAAGTATATTGTGTAAATAAATTGCCTGGTTGTTCCCGCGCGGCTTTATGGTTTTTCGACGAGTGGTAATAATGGCAGAACCGACCTCAACACCAGACTCTGCCAGGCTGGCCTGTTGCAAATGCAGGTGTATGGTTTCTTTATCCAACACCGACACTTTTTCTGTTTCTCGATACAGTTCAGTTAGAACTTTTTTCGCATGTAGCATTTTTAAATCGTCACCCGCCAGCTCAAACACATTGGCCCGGTTACGGATGCGCACATTCAGGCGCCGTTCAATATACTTGATGTTTTGATCAACGGGACCACATAAAACTGCGAGGCGTTTGGAATCGTTGGGCTGCAATGTCAGCGTTGTGGTAAGTGCTACCACCGGGTTCGCGTTATCGTTCAATATCAACCTGTTTTTAACCTGAGTAACACCAGCATATCCTTAAAGAAGGCGGTGTCAATTAAAGCTTTAACGAGGGCGCGCTAGCTTGCACAAATCAATTTTCCACGTAATGAATTGGGTAGTGACTGACCAATCTCTACCATGCAGAAGCTTCCGATCAACGCAGCATTATCGCTACTGAAATTTACCACACGGTTGTTTTCTGTGCGTGCCTGCAATTGGCCCGGATCCTTTTTAGACAGCCCTGTAACCAGTACGCGTTGCTGTGTGCCTACCATTGCCTGGCTTATGCGCTCGGCATTTGCGCGTATCTCATCCTGCAAAATAGCAAGACGGTGCTTCTTGACCTGGGAACTTACATCATCTGGCATACCCGCTGCAGGAGTACCCGGTCGCGCGCTGTAGACAAAGCTAAAAGACACATCAAATCCAATCTCTCGAATCAGGTCCATTGTGGCTTCAAAATCTTTGTCGCTTTCTCCTGGAAAACCAATGATGAAGTCGGAAGACAGGCTAATATTCGGTCGTACCAGGCGCAGCTTTCTTAATTGGGACTTATATTCCAGTACGGTGTGTCCGCGCTTCATTAAGGCTAATATTCGATCTGAGCCAGACTGAACCGGCAGATGAAGATGATCCACCAGTTCGGGAACATTTGCGAAGGCATCGATAAGATTATCCGAGAAATCAACCGGATGGCTCGTGGTAAAACGAATGCGGTCAATACCCCTGATGTCGGCAACGTTATAAATGAGCTCTGCCAAATCAGCATGGTCTTCCGCTGAATTCACATCACCACCATTTACCAGCCCCCGATAGGAATTCACATTCTGACCCAGCAGATTAACTTCTCTCACCCCGTTGGATGCCAGATGGCGAATTTCTGTGAGCACGGCGTCTACGGATCTGCTTACTTCCTCCCCACGCGTATAGGGCACAACGCAAAAGCTGCAATATTTGCTACACCCCTCCATAATCGACACAAAAGCCGAGGCACCATCAGCATCGGGCTGTGGCAAAACATCAAACTTTTCAATCTCGGGAAAACTTATGTCCAGCACCGGACGGCTTGCACCGGCATGTGCTGCATTTAACAGCTCCGGTAATCGATGTAATGTCTGTGGACCAAATATAACATCAACGTAAGGCGCGCGCTTATGAATCGCCGCACCCTCCTGGCTCGCCACACATCCACCCACACCAATCAACAAACCCGGTTTGCGTATTTTTAGCTTCTTCCAGCGACCCAATTGATGAAAGACCTTTTCCTGAGCTTTTTCACGTATAGAACAAGTGTTAAGCAACAATACATCCGCATCTTGCTCATTATCCGCCTGGGATAAGCCCATATGGGCTCTAAGGAGATCTGCCAGGCGATCAGAATCGTATTCATTCATCTGACAACCGTGTGTTTTTATAAAATACTTGCCACTCACCTTGCTGATATTTCCATCTAGATTCGGAAGACGCGCATTATAGGGGAAATTTTTATGAATATCGGCACTTGTATTCTTGCGCTGCGCCTATATAAATAGCATACGTGCCATAGTGTTTAAAATGCAGAGTGTAAAAATCGGATGAGCGACCCAAAAGAAAGCATCTACAAGGTAATGTTCCACAACTCGGGGCAGATATACGAAGTGTATGCCAGAACAATTTATCAAAGTGATCTGTACGGCTTTATTGAAGTAGAAGAATACATCTTTGGTAAGTCCAATCAGGTGGTCATCGATCCTTCTGAAGAAAAATTGCGTTCTGAATTTGAAAATGTACAACGCAGTTTCATACCCATGCACTCTATAATTCGTATAGATGAAGTAGAACGTGAGGGTGTGCCCAAAATATCAGAAGCCCAGGGCACAAACGTAACTCCTTTTCCAATCTCCTATCCAAAAAATGGCGGTAATTCCTGATCCCGGAACCGACCCGGATCAAATATCACCCGCTATACTGGGCACAGGTTCAGCCTGATAAAACAGCATTTATTCTATCCCCTTCAGGGCAAACGGTTAGTTATGCCGAACTTGCCGTGCAAATGTGCGCAGGCGCACAATTACTCAAACGCCTGGGATTGAAAACCGGTGACGGGCTGGTTTTGCTGTCAGAAAACAATGTCGGTTTTCTTGCCGTTTACTGGGCTGCGCAGTTATCTGGACTCTACTTCACGCCTATAAGCACCCAATTTAAGAGTTCAGAAATCAAGTACCTGTTGAACGACTGCGATGCCAGTGTGCTGGTAGTTTCCAGCACGCAGCGGGACAAACTGGCAGATCTGCACGTCCCCCAACAACACGTTTTCACCATTGAAGAGTGGCAATCTGAATGTGATAGTTTCGCCACAGCCTATGTCCCCGGTATCCCTCGAGACAGTGTGGAAGGGGCCGAAATGCTTTACTCGTCCGGCACTACCGGCAAGCCAAAAGGAATTCGTAACGCGACACCCGGTGCAAAACCGGGAACTATCTCATCGATAATGAAACTGCGTATAGCCCTGCATGACATATCGGATGCCTGTACCTACCTGTCAACAGCACCTCTTTATCATTCGGCTCCGCTGCGCTATAACCAGATGGTTCTCCGCTCTGGTGGGACGAGTATTATTATGGCCAAATTTGATGCTGAAACATCCCTGCAGCTGATTGAACAACATAAAATTACCCACAGTCAGTGGGTTCCAACCATGTTCATTCGTCTGCTTAAACTACCAGAACCTGTTCGAAACCAATATTCATTAGCAAGCCACAAATTCGCTATCCATGCTGCCGCCCCCTGCCCTGTAACTGTAAAAAACCGTATGTTCGATTGGTGGGGACCAATACTTTATGAGTATTACGGCGGCACCGAGGGCAATGGACAAACTGCCATTTCACCAGAGGAATGGCTGCAGCGCCCCGGATCGGTTGGACGCGCGATCGCATCAGCAATTATTCACATTCAACCCCTGCCGGACCCTGACGCAATAAACAGTGCCACGGACGGACCGCGACCGGAGCAGAAGGATTTACCGCCCGGAGAATCCGGCCTGGTGTATTTTGAAGGGGGTGCCCGTTTTGCCTACCATAAGGATGCTAATAAAACCTTGGCGGCACAGACCTTCTCAGGCTGGTCTACACTCGGCGACATTGGCTACCTGGACACCGAAGGCTATTTGTATCTCACCGATAGAATGTCATTCATGATTATTTCAGGGGGAGTGAACATTTACCCACAGGAAATCGAGAACGTTCTTCTCTCGCATCCATCTGTACTGGACTCCGCAGTATTCGGAATACCAAACACCGAATTTGGAGAAGAAGTAAAAGCAGCAGTTCAACTAAACGACAGCCTGCTGGATACACTTTCTACAGAGGAACAAAGCGGCTTGAAGCAAGAACTTATATCATTTTGCAAAGACAGATTAGCCCACCTTAAATGCCCAGGATCGATAGATTTTCACGCAGCACTACCGCGACACCAGACGGGCAAAATTTACAAACAGCAACTTCGGGACGCCTACTGTTAGCTCGCTCTTATTATCTCCATCGCAAGCTCATCTGCGACAATATTCGTGGGCCTTCCACTACATTCTGCCAGAGTAAATATTTTTTCAAGTTGCGTACTGATGTTGTTTATTTTTGCACTAACCCAGGATGCTTCTGTACCTTGCATATACTCATAACTGGCACTAATAATACCTCCCGCATTGATCACATAATCTGGCGCATACAGAATATTACGGCTCGCCAAAAGTGCACCTACGGTTTTTGATTTCAACTGATTGTTTGCAGCACCAGCCACAATGGAGCATTTTAGCCTGGTAACGACAGTTTCGTGCAAAACACCTCCCATGGCACAGGGTGAAATCACATCGGTTTTCTGGAAGAGTATTTCTTCGGGTGCTACCAGCTTTGCATTAAAGGATTCACGTACCGCATTCATGCGCTCTGCATCAATGTCTGTAACGGTGAGTTTTACACCTTCTGCAAACAACAACTTACAGAGATGGTATCCAACATGGCCCAGACCCTGCACAGCTACACTCAAGCCCCCTAAATCGCTACGGCCCAGTTTAAAGCGCACTGCCATTTTTATCCCCTTCAATACGCCTAAAGCCGTATTCGGAGACGGGTCACCACCAAACCCCCCCGCTGCAACTGGGTTAACGCCAGTAACAAAACGCGTGTGTTCGGCAATTTTTTTAAGGTCTGGCACTCCCATACCTACATCTTCTGCCGCTATATAGGCACCTTTCAGAGTCTCTACAAATTCTCCGAAGGCAGCCAGTTGCCCCTCAGAAATTGCGACGCCGGGCAAATGCGATAAAATTACACTTTTGCCACCCCCAATCGGTAAACCTGCAAGTGCATTCTTGTAAGTCATACCCTGTGACAGATTGAGTACATCCAGCAGCGCATCACTCTCGTTTGGATAACACCATCTGCGACAGCCCCCCATTGCTGGACCAAGCCGGGTATTGTGAATGGCCACAATGGCATGCAAACCGCTGCGCTTATCCTGACAAAGCAACACACGTTCGTGATCTGTTGGTGGGCTTAATTCAACGTAATCCATAGCAGGATGGTAGGCTAAAACCAACTAAACTTTATTCGTTTACACCTACCAAAACCCAAGTATATTGACTGATTAATTCACCTTTTTTCTATTATGTATATAATTCATGCTCATACTGCCTGATATACGCTATATTTTGTTCGCACCGAGAGAGGTAATTATGAAGCTGGATAATTTTGATCGCCAAATACTCTCCCTCATGCAAAGAGATGCCAGTCTGTCCGCGGCTGAAATTGGTGAGCGAGTCGGGCTTTCACAATCTCCCTGCTGGAGGCGCATCAATCGCCTTGAGGAAGCCGGAATAATCTTGCGCAGAGTGGCACAACTGGACCGCAGAAAACTCGGCCTTGATATGCTGGTTTTTGCCACAGTAAAACTAACCGCGCACGGACGAAGATCGTTACCGGAGTTTGGCGAAGCGGTACGAGCTTATCCGGAAGTACTGGAGTGTTACACCATTATGGGCGACATGGATTTCATCCTGAAAATTCTCACCCGGGACATCTATGCCTACGAGCGATTTTTCTTCTCCAAGCTATCTCAACTACCTGGTGTGCAGGAGGTTAATTCAAGCATTGCTATGTCAAATATCAAGATGACCAGCGAAATACCCCTTTCTCTCGCGGATCTTACCTCGGATCAATAATCCTCATCGAGCAGTGGAAACGCACTTAGAACATGGGGCAGGTTAACCGGCATTGCGGTACTCAGCTTTTGAAGGCTCAATTCCGATATGTCCGACAAGCCCATCTGACTCATGTTGACGGCAATTTCTATTTCCAGTAACTCCAGGGCTCGCACCAGTGCTGCAGCGCCACCAGCCGCCATTGCCATAGCCTGCAATCGCCCTATACCCACCACATCTGCTCCTCTACACAGGGCTTTCAGGACATCTGTGCCGCGCATTATGCCACCATCCATAACCACCGGGACTCTACCCTGAACTACCTCGACAACCTCGGGTAAGACATCTATAGCTGCCCGCCCCTGATCAAGCGCCCTCCCCCCATGATTAGAGACATAAACAGCATCCACACCTGCATCCACTGCACGCCCGGCACTATTGCCGGATCCAATACCTTTCACAATCAAAGGAATCTGAAACTTGTTTTTGATATGTTCCAGAGTCTGCCACGTTGCAAGAGCCTGATAGCGGTAACTGTTCCCCCCCGCCTGATTGCCAGATGGAGGAACATAATTTTTCAAAATATCGCGCTCGCGCCGACTGTACCGGGGCATATCGACAGTTATACAAAAAGCTTTAAATCCGGCATCAATGGCCCGTGCAATTATGTCGTCCATCCATGCGGTATCGCCCATCAGATACAACTGGTACATCAACGGAGCTGCACTGGCAGACGCTACGGTTTCAAAATCTGGCTCAGCAACACTGCTCAATATGGCTGTCGTTCCAAATTCCTGAGCTGCCTGCGCTACAGAAGCACAACCGCCGGACTCAAAAAGTTGTATAGATCCTATGGGGGGTAACAGAACAGGAATACGCAACTCCATGCCTAGAAAAGTGCAGGAAAGCCGCGTGTCTGTAAGCCCTGCTAGCGCCTCCGGTATCAGAGCCAGGCTATCCAGGCCCAAACGATTTCGTTTTAGCGTTGTTTCGCTGTCTGCAGCCCCGGCAAGATAATCCCATCGTTCCTGATCCAGATTAGCCCGCCCGGCCTTAACTATGTCGTGGAGTGTCCGAAAATCGCTCAATTCACCTACTCTGTTTAACCTATATTGCTACCCACAATATAAAAGGACTGGGATATAATAAAGCCCCGTTAACATATGGAGTGACAGATTGTGGCAATTGTAGTGGTTGGAGGTGGTCAGGCAGCGGCACAAATCTGTGCAAGTCTGCGCAGTGAAAAATACACTGGCGAAATTATTCTTATTACAGATGAACCTTATCTACCTTATCAACGACCTCCTTTGTCAAAGCAGTACCTGGCGGGCGAACAAACAGAAGAACGCCTGTTTCTACGTTCGGAAAAATTCTACGAAGCCCAGAACATTCAGCTGGAACTGGGCCAGCACGTAAGCAGCATTAATCGCACAAAAAAGGAAGTGACCACCGAGTCGGGTAAAGTTTTTTCCTACACCAGGTTGGTGCTGTGTACAGGTAGTCGTGCTCGCAAGCTGAACATTGCTGGATCCGATCTTAAAGGAATTCACTATCTGCGCAGCCTTGACGACGTGAAAGTGATACGGGCCGATATGCAAGCAGGTAAAACCCTGGCCATCGTTGGTGGGGGCTATATAGGCCTGGAGGTGGGCGCTGTTGCAATCAAAGCCGGGTTAAAAGTCACCATCATCGAAATGGAAAAACGCATACTTAAACGGGTTACTACCCCGGAATTGTCAGAGTTTTATCACGACTTACATACCAGGGCAGGAATCAACATTCTTACTGAAACTGCGGTATCCGGATTTGTATCCAGTTTGGATGCAGAAAACACAGTAAGCGCAGTTTGTTGCGCCAGCGGTCCTGACATCGCTGCAGATCTGGTCATTGTAGGCATAGGAATAATTCCAAACATAGAACTCGCAATGGAAGCAGAAATAGAGTGTGAAAACGGGATTCTGGTCGATGATCACTGTTGCACGTCAGATAAAGACGTATACGCCGTGGGCGATTGCACCAATCATCCCAACGGTTTACTGGGAAGACGTTTACGTCTTGAATCGGTTCCTAACGCAATGGAACAGGCGCGGGTCGCTGCTGCCAATATTCAGGGAAACGAAAAAACCTATTGTTCCATGCCGTGGTTCTGGTCAGATCAGTATGATCTGAAACTGCAGATGTCCGGGTTTTCCGCGGGTGCTGATCAACACGTCACCAGAGGCAGTATCAAGCAGCAACAGTTTCTGACCTTCCACCTGAAAAACGGAGTTCTGGTAGGTGTCGACAGCGTGAACAGCCCAAAAGAATTTCTGGCCTGTAAAAAACTGGTTGAGCAAGGTGCGAGAAAGGGCACGAAGCTGGACCCATCGCGAATGGCAGATGCCTCAATTCCTATCAACGAAATTGAAGTGAGCTCCGACTAACTTTCCACGGAGTAAGCCAGGGTTCGTGATATTTCCTTAAGGCTGCGGCCACTGTCTGCCTGCCAGATATTAAATGCACTCTGAATTTGACCAAGGGCTTTCTTACCGGGGACCCTGTTATGTTCAATTATGCCTTCACGACGCAGCGCCGCTAGCACATCGCGAGACAATATGAAGCCGTCCTTGCCAATAAATCGCAAAAAATAGCTGCTGGTATTCCCTCCCATTCGGGAACCACCCTGCTTTAATGCTGCCCACAGACCCACAGTATCCGACACTGGCCAGTCTGCTATCCAGTATGAGAATCGTTGGTGATCTTTTCGAACTCTCTGAATAAACTCACCATTATCCCGCACGGTACGAATTTTTATCGCATTTCGAACGATTCGGGCATCCTGGGCCAGTGATTCCAGGTTTTCATCTGACAGCATGGCGCAAGACATAGTGTCAAAACTGTTAAAGGCAGTTTCGAAACCGGACCACTTATTCTCGATAATTTTCCATACAAAACCAGAACGAAATATACATTTGGTCATTTCCGCCAGATAGCGATCGTCAGGAATAGCTCTTAGCTGGGTTCGGGATTTTGTATTACCCGACTCTCCCCCATCCCCTCTCCCTTCCCCTTTGAGCAAAGATTCAAGTTTTTTGTCTCCGCCCTTGCGCCGAGCGGCACTTTGGAAGATATTTTTAAAAGTATCAATTAGCATTCTCCACGGAGTTGAAGCGATGATCTGTAAACTGGCAAACCATATTGTTCTGTATACTGACGTTCTGTATAGAAGTGTTCAACCATGTCCGAAGTAATCGATCCACTCTCAACACTGGATCCAGTATTAAAAGAGATTGTTGAAAAAAAAAGCCGTAGCCAGAAAGGATACGTCTACTGCGCAACCTGTTCCCATATTATCAGCCACGTGGAAGAGCGAATTGAAGTACAGGGCAGCCACCAACACAGATTCACCAACCCTTTCGATCTGGTATTTGATGTTGCCTGCTACCGCTCAGCGCCAGGATGTGATATTTCAGGAAACTCCAACGCCGCAGACACCTGGTTTGCTGCGCACGAATGGCACCTGGCTTCCTGCTCCGACTGCACCAGCCACATTGGCTGGTATTTCGAACCTGTAGTTAACCAGACGTCGGAAAATACTTTTTTTGGACTAATTACCGAGCGAATACAATCCGACTAATCCTCAATCGCGGCGTACACCAGTGCATTGAGCTGACCACGAAAATTGAAACTGCCTGACGGCATAAGCTGGGTCATAAACACCACCGCCAACTCTTCTTTTGGATCAACCCAAAATATAGTGCTGGCAGCACCGCCCCAAAAATAAGCGCCTTCAGACTCTACCGAACCGGTTCTGGCCCGCCCAAGATTAATCGAAAAACCCAGGCCAAATCCAAAGCCTTGGTTGGCCGTTTCGGAGAATGCGCCCGTGGCCCATTGGGTAAGATCTTCATTACGTGGAAGGTGATTACAGGTCATCAGCTCTAGTGTCCTGCTGCCAATTATCCGCTGCCCGTTCAGACTGCCTCCGTTTACCAGCATTCTGCAGAAAGACATATAATCCGACCCAGTGGATACCAGGCCTCCCCCACCTGAAAAAAATGTCCTGGTTTTTAGATAATCGCTTTCAGCAGGATCATCTTCCAGAACCAGTTGTTTTTTTCTATTGCGCGCATAACAGGCTGCAAAGCGATCTACTTCTGTTTCAGCCACCTGGAAACCAGTATCACTCATTCCCAAAGGTTCAAATATCTGAGTACGCAGATACTGGTCAAAAGATTGTCCGGAAATAACTTCAACCAGATATCCCAGTACGTCTGTCGAAACCGAGTAATTCCAGGCTGTTCCAGGAGAAAATTCCAGAGGTATTTTGGCAAGCCCCGCCATCATATCCTTTAAGGTATGTCCCGGCTTACCACGCGTATAACCGGATTTACGGTACGCGGCATCCACGTTGGAACGCATCATAAAATCATAGGTCAGGCCAGAAGTGTGCATCAGAAGATCTTTAATCGTCATGTGCCTTTCACAGGCTTTAGTTATAAAATTGGGGTAGGTACCACTGACATATACGCGCAGGTTTCGCCATTCTGGAATAAAGCGATATACAGGATCACTCAATTGAAAATGCCCGTCTTCGTATAACTTCATCAACGCGATACTGGTTATAGGTTTAGACATCGAATAAATACGAAACAGTGTATCTCGAGTCATGGGCTTCTGACGTTCCACATCCATCATTCCCAGCGCCTGCTCGTAGGCCAGATGCCCTTTGCGATAAACCTGTGTGAGCGTACCCGCAATCTTCCCTGGCTCGATATAGCGCCGATTTAGATGCTCGCCAATACGTTCGAGTCTGGCTTTGTCCATACCTGCTGCAGAGGCATCTACGGTCTGGGAGAATTCCACCACGCTGGAAGTATTTTGCATCCTTTATCCTGTAATTAGGTCAATCACTGTCAGACTATCACAGATATTGTGATGCTGATTTATACATCATCCTTTCCAATTTCAGCAAACATGGGTACGCTTTTAATGACACAACGGTGTAATCCCATTCAAAGGCCCCAATGCAAGCGACAAGAATAACGATAGAAAAGGACTACCTGCATTTTTCATGCGCGCATTTCACCATCTTTAACGCCAATAGCAGGGAGAATTTACATGGTCATAACTACCATATTAAATGTGAATTCCAGGCTCAGGTAGGAGCCGATGGACTGTGTTTCGATTACAACCTGATAAAGACAGCGCTCTCGGAATTGTGTGATTCTCTGGACGAATTCACCCTGTTGCCCGAAAAGTCTCCTTTTCTTACCGTTGAACGCAACGCGGGTGGTGATCCAAATAGTGTAATCGCACATTTTGGCGAGGAATCCATTCCTTTTCTGGCCAGAGACATCAAATGCCTCCCGTTGAGCAATGTTACCATCGAAGAATTATCCCGCTGGTTACTTGAAGAACTTGCAGAAAAACTGGCTTTGCCCAGCCTGCCAATCGAGCAGCTTTCCCTCGGCGTATCATCAGGTGAAGGGCAATGGGCCCTTAGCTACTGGTTGCCTTCAGATGCCGTTGGAGTTAGAGCTACATGAAGTTTTTGCTTATAACCGGAGCAAGTTCCGGAATTGGCCTGGCTACGGCCCGGGCCTTTAAAGAAAAGCAATACAGCATTATCAATATATCCCGTCGCCTGTGTACTTTGCAGGACGTACTCAATATGAAATGCGACCTCTCCCAATCTAAAGAGTTGAGTGCTCTGGCGAATCCATTGCAGGAAGCCCTGCAGAAAGCTTCGCGTATATCTGTGATACACAATGCAGCCAGACTTGAAAATGACAGCTTTGGGCAGACATCAAGTGAAGCGCTTCGCTCGGTACTGGAAATCAACCTTGTCGCAGCCAACGGACTCAACAACCTGCTGTTACCTTTAATGAAACCTGGTTCAAGCGTTATATACGTGGGCAGTACATTGGCCGAGAAAGCAGTAGCTGGCACCTATTCTTATGTAATCAGCAAGCACGCACTGATTGGAATGATGCGCGCTACGTGCCAGGATCTGAGTGGCAGGCAAATACACACAGCATGCATTTGTCCAGGGTTTACTGATACCGAAATGTTACGCACACATCTGGACGATGAAGCTATCGATTCCATTGCCCGAATGAACGTATTTGAACGCCTGATCCAGCCCGAAGAAATTGCGGCGAGTTTATTGTATGCCGCTGAAAATCCGGTAGTAAACGGATCGGTAATTCACGCAAACCTTGGACAGATAGAAAACTAGTGGATATTAATATCATCACAGAACGGCGGGAGCGGGTGTTTCTGGTACTGGCAGGGTTTTTTCTGTGCGCTATGACCTTGCTAAACGTAATCGGTATTACACATTTCATTCAGATAGGGCCATTGGCACTCGCGGTAGGTGTGCTGCCTTATCCTCTAACATTTTTGTGTACCGACCTGATCAGTGAGTTGTACGGACGCCGCCGGGCCAATTTCCTGGTCTGGGTGGGTTTTAGCCTCAACTTCTTTATCCTGGGCGTAATGTGGTTGGGTTCGTCCCTTGCCAGCGTACCAATAGAACAGCAACCACCCTGGCAAGCCATAGAGCTGGCTGAAAATCTGGCGTTGCCTAACGGCGATGTTCTATCCGGCTCGGTAGAACTTTTTACGCTCATTTATGCCTGTACCTCAGGGGCTGTATTTGCATCCATGATGGCCTACATTGCAGCCCAGTTTTGCGATGTTCAACTGTTCCACTACTTTAAAACCCTGACCAAAGGTAAGCACCTGTGGTTAAGAAACAACTTTAGTACGCTGACCAGCCAGGCGGTAGATTCGTTTATGGTAATTTCGATAACCTTTGGTGCGGTGTTCCTGGCAGGCAACATCACAATTGGGGCACTGCTAATATTGATGGGTTCGAATTACCTGTTTAAGGTATGTGCCGCGCTACTAGACACACTGCCCTTCTACCTGCTTACCTATAAGCTTAAAGCATATCTCGAAATAGATAATACCAAAGTCTTCTAGAACAGGCCGGTCAGGTATTCGAGTGATTTGATTCGCAGGTTTTCTTCAAGCCCTTCAATTCGCATGCGAGCATTAATAAGGTGCGTCATTCCAAGTTGCTCACGATAGAGTGCAATTTTATCGTAAACCGCACTCGCCTCTCCCACAATCGCCCAATCCTCCACCCTTGCTTCCGTAGCAACCCTGGCGAGATTTGGCGAGCTGGCTCCCTGGGAGCGCGCTGTCTCTTTCATCTGTTTATCAAGCAAGGCCCTTACTCGCTTTAGTTCACCTGCCTTACTGGAGATAAAAATATTGCGCATAACTGGAATAACATCGTTTACCGGATGCCCTGCCTGAAGACATGCTTCACGGTGGCTTGCATAGTTCTGATTCAGTCGCTCCAGTGACTCGATGGGAGATGCCAGATAGGGTAATCCAAAGCTGCCCGCCTGTTTGAGCGCCTTGGGACCAAAAGCAGCAACCCATATCGGGGGGTGTGGTTTTTGAACGGTCTCGGGGGCAAGGTAGACCATCTCTGAACCCGGATTTTCCAAAAGACCCGCTCCTGACCAGGCCCGAATCATCTGGTGCAGACAGGCTTCGAATTGCTCGCGCTTGCGCCTTGGCTCCACACCAAACACCTCAAGCATCTCCCGTCTAAAGCCTCTACCCACACCCAGTATCAAGCGACCTTCGGACAGCTGGTCCAACACCGCCACCTGCTCTGCCACAAGCACCGGATGCCTCAATGGTAGTAATAATGAAGTAGTTCCAAGCCGTAGTTTACGGGTAACACCTGCAACCGAGGCAAGCAACAGTAGAGGGTCGGGAATACTCACAACACCGGTAAAGTGACTTTCTGGCAGCCAGAAAGAAGAGTAACCGAGAGACTCGGCAAAAATAGCCTGTTCGCCTAACTGATGGGCAGTATGTGCGCTTAACCAGGGAGTAGTACCCAGATGTAGAACAGTGTCTGGCAAGTTTTCGTCTATCTGACGACAGGCAGAAAACGTCGGCCTGCGGCTGCTTTTAGCGGTGTCTGCAAAACGCTTCGCTGCATCCAGTACAATGCCAACAGGGTGCTCTTAACGGCCTGGATATGTCTTTGGGTGGCAAATTCGCGATACAAAGGGTCGTCATTGAGCAAGATGCATTTTTGATCACCACACTTGAAATCTACCTTCCGCCCAAAGTTATTGCCCGCTACCCCGTACTCCCCCCAGTCTTCAGCCTGTTCATCCAGTTCCCAGAAGGCCTGCCAACTGGTCGGCAATCCTTCAACTGGCTCCTGAACAGCAGTAAGGGTTTTGTCAGCGGTCATAATCAACACATCAAGCAAATTGAAATCGCTGTTTTTATTAGCAAAACCACACATGTCTGAAAGTTGGGCTTCGAACTGAGCGGTTTCGATAGAGTATGCGTTAAAGCGGTCAGTAATATTAAGACGCCAGAAGCGAGTATAAAAAATGGGAACAACGTGTGCAGGAGAGGTCATGTCCTGTATGTAACTAACAATTCTGCCTAGCTGTGCATACTTTTTTGAGGCGTCTGTCTGCCTGGACATAGCGCGTATCACATCATTAAATTCATCATGCATGCGCGTATTTACAACACCCACAGCGGTCCGCTCCAACTGGGCATTACGTTCGTAATAATTCCATCGCACCAAAGATTTAAAGAATCCAGGAGATGCCTGCTTAACACTAGCTTTGGCAATGTACCTTACCTGCAGGGGAGTAAGTGGCTGAACACCAAGCTGCTCAGCACAGGCATTTAAATGTCGCGCCGCCAAAAAGGTTAGTTGCTGATGGGAAGAGGCCTGATAGGCAAATGCAGGGACAGTTAAAGTCAAAAATAGCAGTGTCACTGCCAAAAGCGCAGACTTCGAGCGGAACAATGTGTAATTGTGGCTCCAGGATTCTAAACTGAACCCAATTATAGTGATTTTATGCATCCCTGTTATTCCTGCACCAACGCGTTAAAGCCTTACCGACCAGATATGCTATTTATTCTGCAATCTCTATCTGTTGCACTACTTCATCAGAAACCAGGCTCTCAAGCAATGCCCCAATGGTGCATTGCGTGCCAGGCCATATCAGATCCGGTACAATTTCTGCCGCGGGAGCCAATACAAAACGCCGCTCCTGCGCGCGAGGGTGCGGAATTACCAAATCTGCTTCATTGATTTTCAATTCCCCAAAAATCAACAAATCAAGGTCCAGCATCCGGGGCGCATTTTTTACCAAAGCTTCGTCCCGGCCAAATTCTCGCTCAAGGCGTTTGAGGCCATCAAGTAACTTAGACGCGGTAAGATCCTGCTTTGGTTCAAACGCGGCCACTGCATTCACAAAGTCAGCAGATCCTGGTGGACAATCCACCGGACTGGTACGCCACATTTCGGAAGCCCTGACTTCCCCGCATGAGAAAATACGCAACGCTACTATCGCTCTCTGGATAATACCGCTGGATGTTCCCAAATTGGACCCTAGCCCTACCAGTACCATAGTTGTTTCTACTGACCTTCCCAACATGTAGCTTACCTCAGATAGTGGTAATCAGTACGCCGCTTTGGCAAACTGAGTGCATAAAATAATATTAGCAGGGAAACGACATCATGAAAGCAGCTGTACTTAGAACAATTAATACTCCTCTGGAAATTGCCGACGTAAAACTATCCAACCCGGAATCCCGTGAAGTTCGAATACGTACCGTTGCCGCAGGAGTATGTCATTCAGATCTACATTTTCAGGATGGCTCCTACCCCTATCCACTGCCTGCCGTACTCGGCCATGAATCAGCCGGTATAGTTGAAGCCGTTGGCTCTGAAGTTACCTACGTGAAGCCTGGTGATCATGTAATCACCTGTCTCTCTGCATTTTGTGGCCATTGCGAAGATTGTCTAACCGGTCACCTGTCTCTCTGCCAATCCACCGAGCTGAACCGGGCACCGGATCGCGAACCTCGAATGACGCTGGACGGCGACCCGGTAAACCAGTTTTTAAACTTGTCTTCTTTTGCAGAAAACATGCTCATTCACGAGCATGCCTTGTGTAAAGTAAACAAAGATATGCCTTTGGACAGGGCAGCTTTGATCGGATGCGGCGTTACTACTGGTATTGGAGCAGTCATTCACACCGCCAAAATAGAGCCAGGTACAACTGTATGCATTGTTGGCTGTGGAGGCATAGGTCTATCTGCAATCAACGGCGCAGCCATTGCAGGCGCTGGACGTATTTTTGCAGTGGATATGCTCGACAGTAAACTGGAGCTAGCGCGTAAATTTGGAGCAACTGATGTAATTAACGCTGGTACAAGCGACGTTGTTGCCGAAATAATGGAAAAAACCGGTGGCGGTGTACATTACTCCTTTGAAGCCATCGGGCTGAAAGTCACCACTGAACAATGTTTTAAGATGTTAAGACGTGGTGGTACAGCTACGGTTATTGGAATGATTCCCGTAGGAACGACAATAGAAATTCATGGCCCTGAATTTTTAATGGAACGGAAAATCCAGGGCTCTAACATGGGCTCAAATCGTTTCAGGGTCGACATGCCACGCTTTGTCGATTTTTATCTTTCTGGCAGGTTACATCTGGACGATCTCATTTCCCGACGCATCAAACTGGAAGACGTTAACGAGGGAATGGAAGCCCTTAAAACTGGTGAAGTTGCCCGTAGTGTAATTATGTTTGACTAGGCTTTTTAACGCAGCCACACACTGCCATAGCGACCGTTTCTATAAACCCGCAACAAAATCTCTCGGGAATTCAGCTTTAGATTTTGCTTGAATGCCCGAAGATCACCAACCGATCGACGATTTACCTCGACAATGATATCCCCTGTACGAAGTCCCTGCTTCCAGGCAACACTCCCTTGTTCCACTTCCGTTACCAATGTGCCCAGCGCATTGGATCGACCCTCGTCGCCCCCAAAATTTTGCAGAATACAGCCAGCAAGGCGTATATCCAGTCGCTCACCCGGCAAGCGATTCAGTTCTTCCTGAATTTGTAAGGAACTGTTCCGTGTTTTTCCGTTACGCACGTACCTAAAGCGCAGGTTATCACCTACAACAACTACCGCCATTTGGCTGTGATAATCAACAAGCTTGTTGATTATTCTGTCACCTATTTTGATGATGATATCACCGGCCATTATTCCAGCCTGTTCCGCAGCCCCCCCCTCATCGACCTCAACCACAACTACGCCACGATTCTGATTGACACCAAACGCTTGTGCCAGTTCAACATCCAGCCCCTGAACATTAAGACCAACGTTACCCCGACGCACTTCGCCATGCTCAATGAGCTCTTCCATTATCGCCCCAACCATATTACTGGGGATGGCAAAACCTATTCCAACGTTGCCACCACTGGGCGCAATTATCGCGGTATTGATGCCAATTAATCTGCCATGCAAATCCACCAGAGCGCCACCGGAATTACCCGGATTAATAGAAGCATCTGTCTGAATAAAGTCTTCATAGCCTTCAATTCCCAATCCACTGCGTCCAAGCGCACTGACAATACCCGAGGTAACGGTTTGGTCGAGACCAAAGGGATTACCAATGGCAACCACAAAATCTCCTACGCGCGTAGCTGTGCTGTCGGCTAACTCAATAGCTACAAGATCTTTCATGTCCACCTGTAGCACTGCCAGATCCACCTTATTGTCCGATCCAATCAGCTTCGCTGTTACCGATCGGCCATCTGCCAGGGTTACGGATATTTCATCTGCTCGATTTATCACATGGTGATTGGTCACGATGTAGCCTTTTTTCGAATCAACGATTACACCAGAGCCCGCTGCCTGTGCACGCCTGTACCGTCTACGTTTGTCTGGAATGTTAAAAAACCTTCTGAAGTACGGGTCCTCCAGCAGGGGATTGCGCACTTCAATCGTGGCGTACGTAGCGATATTTACGATACTGGGAGTAACCTGTTCCAGCATTGGCGCAAGGCTGGGTACGGGGTACCCACCAGATACTGTGTTGGTCGAGCCGGCTGCCATCGCTCCCGTGGCAGTTAAACCCAGCAACCAGCATGCAACGATAGATTTCATGTTATTCACTTATTAATGTTGTGCATTCAGGTATTTCACCTGTTAAAAGAGACTTTGGCAACTGCTTTAAGTTCACATAGTTCACGCCTGTCATTATGGAGTGGATTCAATTGCAGTTACCCCTTAAGGTTGTGAACATTATATATCTGGATTGTGGTAAGCATATGTTAGTCAGCGAAAAAGTAATCGTTATTACCGGCGGCGCCAGCGGCATCGGGCGGGCTCTCGCACACCGTTTTGCCGCAGAGGGTGCGGCAAAAATTATAGTGGCAGATCTGAATGAAGCAGGAGCCAGGACAGTTGCCGAAGAGATGGGTGGGCATGGTGTTGGCGTTGACGTAGCCGATGAAGCACAAATTATTGAATTGATTGAGAGCACAGAGAAAGAGCACGGACCCATTGATCTTTTTTGTTCTAATGCCGGAATAGGTATCGGCCAGGGCCTGGAAGAACCAGATGAGGTTTGGGACCTGATAATGAATGTGAATTTTAAGTCACACCTGTACGCCGCCAGGTGTCTTGTCCCCAGAATGGCGGCACGGGGTGGAGGTTACTTGCTGAATACATCCTCCGCAGCGGGATTGTTAAGCCAGATAGGTTCAGTAACTTATGCCGTTTCAAAACATGCCGCTGTAGCTTTTGCGGAATGGCTCGCAATAACGCATGGAAAAGACGGGATAAAGGTATCGGTGTTATGTCCCCAGGCAGTACGAACTGCAATGACCGCAGGAATTGAAGATGGTGTAGCTAGTGTTGACGGTATGATCGAGCCCGAGGAACTGGCTGACGCGGTGATTAAGGGGCTGGAACAGGAAGATTTTCTTATATTGCCCCACGAAATAGTACGCGAATACATTCGTAGAAAAACAGCCGACTATGATCGCTGGATTAGCGGTATGCAGCGGTTAAATGATCGCTACACACAATCTTGAACCGGCGCGATTTATCAATCAATATAGTTACCCGCAACTACCTTAATCTTCTCCAAAGCAGGCAGCTGCCCCTGCTCTGAAATGCGTTGTACTCTGGATTTGTACAGTTTCCTGAACATTCGTACGCCTTCGTCACTAAAAGCCAGATGTTCTTCAGAATGCAGGGTAACTTCTCCCTGACTCACCTGCGCCTCAAAGTCACCCGGAAAGCGTTGATGCCCGGCATCGTCCAGCTCGAACCATGTCTTTCCGCCATACATTGCCGCTTCTCCTAACGTTTCTGGCTGCGTTTTACCATTACCAAATTTAAACACTGTGAATATGCGCGTATTGGTTTCATCGATTGGCAGGGTCCAGGCAATGTTGTTACTTGGCCCCATAATCGCAAGCCGGGGATCTGCCACGATACGCACATTAGGTAAAACAACCTCTGTTTGACGTCGCAAGGTTGAACCATCCTCCAATTGCCGCAATTGTACGGAATACATACCGGAAGAAGTTTCATGGTAACTCACTGTCATTGCCCGCCCCATTTCTTCAGTGAATTGCACATCTGAAAAGGAGCTGTGCAGTATCAACACATGAAAGGGATCCATTACATTTTCATGCGTTTGGAACCAGTTACAGGGCATACGTTTCGGCCCACCGGCGCCAATGCTATTGCCATTTGCATACAAGTACTCATCTTTAACCAGCGTATCCAGAACATCATAACCAGGTAGTGCAGGTTTCTGATCGAGGGGTCCCAGGTAGGCAAAGACCAGGCCGTAGCGCTCCTCTACCGGATACCAGGGTTGGCGGAAGTAAGGATTCACGTTTTTCGGATCAGGCTCGCAAGGTTGTTCCAGACAGATTCCGTCAGGTGCAAACAACCAACCGTGGTAACAGCATCGAATACCCGATTGTTCGCTTCGACCGTAAAACAAACTGGTACCGCGGTGACAACACCTTGGGTGTACCAATCCTGCCTGTCCGTCCCCGGTGCGGAACAAAATCAGATCTTCACCGAGTACGCGTATTTCAAGAGGCAGATCCTTCACGGTCTCGGAAAGCTCAATAGGATGCCAGTACCGACGCAACATTTCTCCGGCTGCTGAACCGCGACTAACATCTGTCAGGTCGGTATCAATTGAGGGTGCTGGCAGTTCGTAGGCTGAGGCACTATATTCTGCGGTATTCATAATGTTAAGTCCTCTATTCCAGTTCTGTTTCAGGCGCGACTATAAATTTCCAGGGGCGTGCCTCAGTGCCTCTTTCTACAACCACTTCAATAACTACGGGTGCGTCCAGTTGCAGGGCATTTTGCAAAACCGGCGCTAATTCTTCAGGGCTGGTTACACGAAATGCCTGAACGCCAAAACTTTTGGCAAGTTCAACAAAGTCAGGATTTTGCAGAGCGCTGGCAATGGTTCGATTATCAAACACCGATTGTTGATCTCTATATACATTTCCAAAAGCTGAATTATTGAACACGATGGCTACAACATTAAGCTTGTATTGGGCTGCCGTAGCCAATTCTGCGACAGCAAACATGAAGCCACCATCTCCTGAAATGGAAATTACTGCTTTGTCGGGATGAGCTGCTTTCACTCCAAGTGCTGTTGGAAACCCGTAGCCTAAAGTACCCTGAAAACCCGCACTGATATAGGTTCTGGGGTGATAAACGGGATAGCCGAAATAAGAGGTATAACCTACCTGGCAGAGTTCTTCGACCAGATACCCGTCCCTGGGCAAACACTTACGAATCACCTCCAGATATGCCATCTGAGGCTGTACTGATTGTATTTCTATGGCAGAAGTTTCTCTCGCTCTGCTGATGTCAGCAAGCTTGAGAGTACTGGCGAATTTTTGTTCTGATAGCATGCTTAACAAGGATTGCAGGCAAACTTTCGAGTCTCCGACCAATGCCACATCTGTATCCAGTTTGTCCATTTCTCCGGCATCAATATCAATACGCAATAGCTTGCGCCCCTTCCAGCGGCGCCGCACTTCGCGTGGGTTGCTCCAGCGCATAAAGGGCACCTCAAGATGCGTTCCAATACCAATAATCAAATCCGTTTTAGGCCACATTTTGTATGCTGCTGCAATCGACAAACTTAGTTCATGATCTTCTGCAACAATGCCCCTTCCACCGCGATTCGCTACCACCGGAGCATTTAACAGAGTGGCTAACTCAAGAACTTCCTTTTCAGCCCCATAAGCACCGCTACCTACAAATAGTATAGTTTGTCGCGCAGCTTGAACAAGTTGTACCGCGCCCCTCAGTTCTGATTCAGCGGGCGATGGAACTACCACCGGCTCGGGTGCGTCCTGCACTTTTTGCTGCTTTCCGGGCGCTCCAAAGTGGTCCCAACAGACGGAAACGGCAGCTGTTCCGGTAGGTGCTGTTGTAGCCTGGCTGATAGCACGGCTTACGGCACTACCCGCATCACCCGGTGCAGAAACATGTTCCGCGTATTTTGTCAGACGCTGTAAAACACCCAACTGATCAGACAGCTCATGCAGGTGACGCCGCCCTAAACCCATATATCCGCTGGGAACCTCACCTGTAAGACATAACACCGGGGCCCCTGCACCCTGGGCAGTACATATTGCTGCCGTAGTATTAAGTACTCCGGGCCCTGGCACACACGCAAAGACACCAAGTCGTCCAGTCGAACGGGCGTAACCGTATGCCATATAGGCAACACCCTGTTCATGCCTTGCGCTAATGGTTTTTATTTTATCCTGTCGCCGGTGCAGTGCATCAAACAAAGCGTAAGTCTGCACACCCGGTAATCCAAAAACGGTATCTACCCCGTGCTCTATGAGGGTGTGGATCATACTGTCTGCTGCAGTGATCTCTTCGCTCATCTCATTTTACCTGTGTCCAGTTCAGTCAAAATAGACCCCTCTCCCCAACCAAATATATCTTCAGAAATCATGTAGAGGCTTGGCACCAGGAACAGCGTAATGGTGGTCGCAAATAGCACTCCAAAGGCAAGCGAGATAGCCATTGGAATAATAAAAGCAGTAGACGGGTTTGCTGTCGCCATTAGCGGTAACAAACCAACAAATGTAGTTACCGAAGTAAGAATAATAGGTCTAAAGCGCACTACGCCAGCCATTCTAACCGCCTCCTCCACCGTAACCCCTTCACGTCGCCGTCGGTTGATATAGTCAACCAACACAAGACTGGCATTCACCACTACCCCCGAAAGAGCTATTATGCCGAGTAGGGAAAAGAACACCAGAGGCCACCCCATTACGTAATGTCCAACTATAGCGCCCACTGCGCCAAAGGGAATAACACTCATAATGACCATTGGTTGGACGTAGGATCTCAGGGGGATAGCCAACAACATAAAGATAATAAACAGCGCTAAGACTGCTGCCTGGGCAAGGCCCGCCAATGACTTGGCTCTTTCTTCCTGCTCCCCAGCCTGAGATATGGAGACTTGCGGATGGGAAAGCAGCAAGTCGGGAAGGATCTCCGCCTCGATTGAAGCAATTACAGCTTCAGGGCTAAGCTGGTTGCGGTCCAGATCAGCCGTAACATTAACCACTCTTTGGCCATCAATTCGCTTAATACTGGAATACCCTCGGCCAAGTTCAAAGCGCGCCACGCTGGAAAACGGTAACTCAACCCCGGACGGTGCACGAATACGCATCTCTTCCAGGTTTCCAATGCTGTTTCGTTCTTTTTCCGGATAACGTACCATTACCCTAACATCATCCTGACCGCGTTGTATCCGTTGTGCTTCTACACCATAGAATGCATATCTAACCTGTTGAG
>Ga0256847_1000087_pt1 | contig 62973 bp, 68 predicted proteins | sample TeddybearmetaG_FD_189099 | JGI IMG/M metagenome (GOLD analysis project Ga0256847, IMG submission 189099) | Hydrothermal vent microbial communities from East Pacific Rise, Pacific Ocean - Teddybear | ecosystem: Environmental > Aquatic > Marine > Hydrothermal vents | place: Pacific Ocean: East... | reverse complement strand
AGGAGTCGCTAGAGCAGGGGGGGCAGGTAATTTTGTTTCAGAATAGGCGTGGTTATTCGCCCGTAATAGAGTGCACTACTTGTGGAAATGCTCCCCAATGTCCAAATTGTGATGTGAGTTTGACCTATCATCAATTTAAGAATGAATTGCGATGTCATTACTGTGGTTATCACATGGCGATGTTGATTGCTTGTATGGCTTGTGGAAGTGATACCTTAGATAATAAAGGGTTTGGAACGGAGCAGATTGAAAATGAATTGAAAGAATTGTTCCCGGAGCGTTCGGTCGCGCGCATGGATCAAGATACTACCAAGGGGAAGCATGCTTATGCCAAATTGATAGAGCGCATGGAGCTGCAGGAGATTGATATTTTGGTGGGGACTCAAATGCTGGCCAAAGGATTAGATTTTAGAAATGTAAGCTTAGTGGGGGTTATGAATGCCGACAACCTGCTTAATTTCCCCGATTTTCGAGCCCATGAAAGGAGTTACCAGTTATTACAGCAGGTATCGGGTAGAGCAGGGCGTACGGAAAAGCAAGGGAAAGTAATAATACAGAGTTACAATCCGTACCACCAAATTTTGAAGCAGGTGAGTATGAACGACTATGAAAGTATGTATGCGGAGCAGTCTGAAGAGCGTTATCAATATAAGTATCCTCCCTATTATCGAACGATTAAACTAACGTTCAAACATCGAAATTTTTTAACCATGCAAAAGGCATCTGTTTGGTTTGGAGAGGTGTTGCAAATCCAGTTGAAGGAGAATGTATTGGGACCAGTGAGTCCTCCCGTAGCCAGGATTCGCAATGAGTTTATATCAAATATACTAGTGAAAATTCCGAAGAAACAGTCACTTCCGAAGACCAAAGAGTTTATACAAAAGGTACAACAGCGATTTTATGCCTTAAAGGAGTTCGCTAGGGTTAAAGTCACGATAGATGTAGATCACTATTAACCACGCATGGTGGCAGAGAGCGCTTCCACAAGTTCTGCTTTTCTGTTACGTGATAGTGGCAATTGTTCGTTTTCGAGTTCGATCACTTTACTGTTATATCGTTCCACTTTATCAAGATTTACGATATACGATTTGTGAATACGAAGAAAACGTTCTTTAGGTAATAAAGATTCAAAAGCCTTCATGGTAGATAAAACAACCAAAGCATCATGCTCAGTGACCAATTTTACATAATCACCAAGAGCCTCAATGTAGCGTAATTCATTAAGGAATACTTTACGCTTTTTAAGATTACTTTTTACAAAAATGAAGTCTTCGTCGTCAAAGCCATCTTCATTTTTCATTTTGAAATTAATAATCGCTTTGTGGACGGCATTTAAGAAACGTTCTTTAGAAATGGGCTTTCTTAAATAGTCGACAGCGTCATAATCAAATGCTTTGAAGGCGTATTTGGTTTTTCCGGTGACGAAAATAATTTGTGGTTTGTGGGTAAGATCGTCTAGCAAATCGAATCCTGAGAGAATTGGCATTTCTATATCTAGAAAAATAAGATCAATATCGGTAGTAGCAAAGCCCATTTTGGCTTCAATTGCGTTGTTGTATTCGGCTACTAAGTTTAACGAAGGGTGATTCTCAATGAGTTTAACGATAGAAAGCCTTTGTAGGGTTGAATCGTCAACAATTGCACACTTTAAGACTGGTTTATCCACGGTTGTTTAGGTTTACTAATCACAATAGTAGTAAAAAAAATCGACGAACGGTAACTTTTTTTAACTTTTAACGTATATATCACGCACTTCAACAATACTTGTAGGAAAAGCATTATTAATAAAAAAGGGGTTTGAAAATTGGATATAAAGTAGTATTTTTGCACGCTCTTGGCAAGGTGCTGAGATTATTGAATAATTATTTTAAACGATTTTACATGAATCATTACGAAACTGTTTTCATCTTAAATCCCGTTTTATCTGAAGAGCAGATAAAGGAGACAGTAAAGAAATACGAAGATTTTCTTGTTTCTAGAGGTGCAAAGATGATAGCCAAAGAAGACTGGGGGCTTAAAAAACTAGCTTACCCAATCCAACACAAAAAAAGTGGGTTTTACCACTTGTTCGAACACGCTGCCGAAAATGGAGAATCCATCAATGGCTTGGAAGTAGAATTCGGAAGAGACGAACGCATCATGCGTAACCTTACCGTTAGTCTTGACAAGCATGCAATTTCTTGGGCAGAGAGAAGAAGAGCCCGTAACAGTAAAAAAGCATAAGCTATGGCATCTATAGAACAACAAGCAAAAGGAAAGAAAGACGGAGAGATCAGATATCTAACTCCATTGAACATTGAGACTTCTAAGGCAAAGAAATATTGCATGTTTAAGAAGTCTGGAATAAGGTATGTAGATTACAAAGACCCTGATTTCTTAATGAGATTTATTAATGAGCAGGGTAAAATTTTACCACGCAGACTTACTGGAACTTCTTTAAAGTACCAACGTAAGGTCGCTGTAGCTGTTAAAAGAGCGCGTCACTTGGCTTTAATGCCATATGTAGCCGATTTGTTAAAATAAAACCAGATTTAGATATGGAACTTATATTAAAAAAAGACGTTGAGAATCTTGGTTTTACGGACGATTTAGTGTCTGTAAAGAATGGATACGGAAGAAACTATTTAATTCCTAATGGACATGCTGTTTTGGCAACTCCTTCTGCTAAAAAAGTATTGGCAGAAACGTTGAAGCAACGTAGTTATAAGGAAAAGAAAACTATAGCAGACGCTCAAAAAGAGGCAGATAAATTGAATGGATTGGAATTGAAAATCACGGCCAAAACTGGTGAAGGTGATAAATTATTTGGATCTGTTTCTAATGCCAACTTAGTAGAAGCTTTAGAGAAAGAAGGAATTACATTGGATAAGAAATTCATCTCTATTGCCGGAGGTATTATTAAAAGAACCGGTAAGTACGATGCTAAAATCCGTTTCCACAGAGCTGTGGTTATAGATTTTGGTTTCGATGTTGTCGCTGAAGCGAAAAAATAATTTCTACCGAAATATATATGGAAACACCTTCAGCAATGAAGGTGTTTTTTATTTAAAGTCAATCGGTTTCAAGTCTAAATAAGAAAACGATCCCATGAAATATACGAGACTCACTAAAGAACAATTGGAAGAACTCCATCAGGAATTCATCAACTTTTTGGCGACTCAATCTATCACAGGGAAGGAGTGGGCCGAAATTAAGACAAATAAACCAGAAGTAGCCGAACAGGAATTGGACGTATTCAGTGACCTTATTTGGGAAGGTGTATTGGGGAAGGCAAAATTCCTTCAAAATAGTTCTCCCCAACAACTATTTCTTTTCAAACTTGCTGAAAACGAGTTACACCTTATCGTAGTTAAGATAACAGTTGCTTCTATAAACATTACCACCCAATCAGGATTTGAGTGGCTTCAAGGCCATTTGAATACGGATTCCGTGGAGCTATTTACCGCTTCAAAGGCCTATTCCGAAGGTAAAAATAAAGATGTCTTTGATTTAATTCAGCAAGGTTCGGAAATTACGGATGGAATCTTATTCGAAACCTTTTCGGAATTTATTTCATAGTCAAGGGATAGTCACAAACTCTTCCAACCGGTGTTTAATCAAAAATTCATGAATCTCTTTGGCTTTGCCTTCTGGAATGGAAATTTCGGCAGGTTTACCTTTCAATGAAAAACTAATCACATCATCATAGATCTCAAAGTTGGAAATTTCGGACCAGACGTAATTTTTTTTGAATAACTCAGGCTGCACCATCCCCTTCGTATCAATAAAAAAATCGGCTCTATTTTTTTTGAATAAAAAGTGAGTTCCTAAGATGTAAAAAGGAATGATGGTGTTTAAATTTATTGTCTTCGACTGAAAAGAATGATAAGCATAGACGGCAGCTGCGACGATCCATATAACAGGTGATAAACGCTTTAAAAAACTTTTTGGATGCTGTATAGAGACTACTTCGTGGGTTCTCTGTAGTTCTCTAACCCGCAATGCCTCAAAACCAAGTGTAAGTGCGTCACAGAAGATCAAAACTCCGAATAATTTTTCTGTGCTACCATCATATCTAAAAATAAGATAAAGGATAATGGCAGTAAACGAAAAGCGTACGATGGCAAGAATATGATGGAGTTGTCTCATGGTGTAGGGGCTGTTACAATACCGTCTAATGTAGCACTTTTACTCGTACCTTAAGCTCTCAATAGGATCTAAACGCGCTGCCTTGATAGCGGGATAAATTCCTGAAAGAATTGCGACAATAAGGCTCATGAATACAGCGAAAATCATAGCAAGCCAGGGTGTTTGAAAGTCAACATCAAATACTGCGGACATAGCATATCCTACCAGAATACCGAGTATAATCCCAAGTGCACATCCAAATTGACTAATGACAATGGCCTCCATAAAAAACTGAGTAGAAATAGTGGATCGTTTTGCACCAATAGCCTTTCTAATACCAATTTCACGAGTCCGTTGAGATACCGTTACCAGCATAATATTCATTAAGGCAATGGAAGATCCAAGAATGGTGATAATACTAATAATCCAAGCGGCGAATCTCAGTACGAAGGAAACTTCACCTATAATACTAAGTAGATCATCACTGCGCAGTATTCCAAAATTATTATCTTCTAAAGGTTGTAGCTTTCTTACGTTTCTAAACACTCTAATAGCTTCGTCCTGAGCACCTTTAATCATGTCGGTGTCATCGACCTTAGTACTAATCGTATAATTAATATTAGGAGCCGTATAAATACCTCTTGCCACCTTAATAGGAATCACCACTTTTAAATCTTGATTGTTCCCAAAAGAAGATCCTTTGGATTCCAGAACGCCAATTACTTTAAACTTTACACCTCGTATGCTAATGGTTTTGCCAATAGGGTTGTCCTGGACAAATAGACTTTTCCTAAAATCGGATCCTATGACGCATACTTTGGAGTTGTTTTCAATATCGAAAGGAGTGAGGCCCCTTCCAAATTCGACTTTACTTCCTGTATTTGACAGATAGTGTTCGTTGACGCCATATATTTGCACATCTGGGTCGGTTTTTTCATTTTCATATTTAACTTCTGCATTCCGTGTACAGCGAAAAGAAACTGAAGTTTGTGTATATGGGTATTCGTATTTTTCTACAAATCCACGAATATTGTTATAAGAAATTACGGGATTTATTTTTTCCCTTTCACCACCACCGGTTTGAATGGTCAATTCGTAACGCTGTATATTGAAGGTATTCGATCCCATGGTGTCGAAATTACCTCCAAAATTACTCTCCATTGCATCTACACCACTAAGAGTACCTACCAATGCCATAATACCCAAACTAATAATGACCACCGTTAAAATGGTCTTTAGTATTTGTGTTTTGATGGAGTTTAGTGCAATTCGCACATTTTCTCTAAAGAGTCCGAACATCGTTTTTTCGCTGGTGTTTTTTCATTAGACTATTTTCTCACTGGAAAGTTACCAAATATTTGAATTTCATGACACATTTCTTTCGTCTGCTTATCAAAATACTTTCATATATGTTACTAAAGCGCCCATGAAAGGATGTAAAACTGTAAGAAATCTCTATCAAAATGGAAAGGAATTAGCGTAGAAATTAAGATATTTGCATCGACTTGAAAAACTCAAAAGCAAAAAACCTTAAAAATTAGAATCGTCTTGGCACAAAAACCATCCATACCAAAAGGAACCCGCGATTTCTCTCCAGCAGAAGTCGTGAAGCGCAGCTATATTATGAATACGATTAAGCGTTGCTTTGCGTCTTATGGATTTCAACCTATCGAGACACCAAGTTTCGAGAATAGTGATACGCTCATGGGGAAATATGGAGAAGAGGGCGATCGGTTGATTTTTAAAATACTGAATAGTGGGGAATATCTTCAAAAGGTGGACGATGCAGTCTTGGCTGAAAAGAACAGTGCCAAATTGACGCCACGTATTTCTGAAAAGGCCCTGCGTTATGACCTTACAGTTCCATTTGCTCGGTATGTGGTGCATCATAGAAACGAAATCACCTTTCCATTCAAGCGGTATCAAATGCAGCCGGTTTGGCGTGCCGATAGACCACAAAAAGGTCGTTTTAGAGAATTTTACCAATGCGATGCCGATGTTGTAGGGAGCAAATCCTTATGGCAGGAGGTCGAATTTGTACAATTATACGATGCCGTTTTTTCAAAATTAAATCTGAAAGGAGTCACCATTAAAATGAACAACCGCAAGGTTTTAAGTGGTATTGCTGAAGTGATTGGTGAAGAAGATAAACTCATCGATTTTACCGTTGCTTTGGACAAACTCGATAAAATTGGAGAAGAAGGCGTGAAAACTGAAATGCGTGTAAAGGGAATTTCAGAAAAGGCCATTAAAACAGTGCAGCCGTTATTTTCTGCGAGTGGAAGCGCTTCTGAGAAATTGGAGCTCTTAAGCAATTTATTAGCTACTTCCGAAGTAGGAATGAAAGGTATTGCTGAAATGAAATTTATTGTAAATGCCATTTCAGAGTTAAAACTGAAATCGGCCGAGCTTGAAATTGACGTTACCCTGGCTCGTGGTTTAAATTACTACACAGGTGCTATTTTTGAGGTTGCCGCACCCGAAGGAGTACAAATGGGAAGCATTGGTGGCGGTGGTCGTTACGATGATCTTACAGGAATCTTCGGAATGCCAGATGTGAGTGGGGTAGGCATCTCGTTCGGTTTGGACCGAATTTATTTAGTCCTCGAGGGACTCGATTTATTTCCTGAAACCGTTTCAGAAAATACCAAAGTACTCTTCATTAATTTTGGAGAGACCGAAGCCTTGTATGCCATGAAAGCTATATCGGCTCTAAGAAGCCAAGGCATTGTTGCCGAACTCTATCCAGACGCTGCCAAAATGGGTAAGCAAATGGGGTATGCGGACAAGCGCAACATTCCGTTTGCTCTATTAGCTGGAAGTAGTGAGATGGAAGCGAATACTTTTACTTTAAAAAATATGCAAAGTGGCGAGCAGGAAGAAGTTTCATTGGAATCCCTCTTTTCGAGACTTTCTTAGTTTATAATTACTCGTAAAAAAAATCATACGTACTTACAAGATTTCCTTCTTGATATAGTTTAGTTTGTGAAGGATAATTGTCAGAATTATAGGTGTAAACAAAATCGGTAATAATTGTGCCCGTAGTATATTCCTTAGTTGTACGGGTATAATTATTCAAACCAATTCTATTAATTTTCTTAAATCCATTCGTAAGACCGATGCGCAAATAGACATTTGGCTTAGTGTCGTATTCCAAAGTAGAAGTTATTTCATTACATGGATCAATACTTAAAATCGTATTACCGCTAATGTCATTGTTGAATTCAAGTACGCAATTAACATCTCCGTCGATGTATTCCGTTTTCTTTGAGAGATAACCAAAGTTATCATACTCATAAACATACTTTAAGGTAATTGTTTCCCGAATCCAGTTACTCTCAATAACCCTTCCGTTTTCATACATGTAATTTCTAATGCCCCCGTGGGAGGATTCTAAAAGTACAATTTGATCATTTTTATAATGATAGATAGCCGTAGTAACAAGGTTAGGAGTAGTGGATTCAACCTCTACTAATCTATTTTGAATGTCATAACGATAGATCATGGTATTCATACTCTCCTGTCCTTGGTTGGTATAGGTGTTGGTCATTTTAGACAATTTGAGATCAGGTATTTGAGTTTCATTCTCCATTTCCTCTAGCACCTCCTCTTCCATTGTGGATTCATCAGACGAGCATGATGAAAGAGAACCTAATAGTATGAAAAGTAATATGATTTTATTCTTTATAGCCATAGATGCGAATATAAAGATTCCGTCTGGAGTAAATCCATAAATTATGATAGGAATTTTTTTTCTCACATCCTATAGCTGCGGAATCGAAATAGCGCCTTCACCGGTATTCAACCCCCATTTAACCCCAAGTAACGAAACCGTGTCATCACAGTTCGTGCATTTCTTATCCTAGAGGATTTTCCTTGTTTTTTGCTATCATCTATCGGAATGAGAATATTAACTTTATCATCGAAGGAGTTTGTCATTGAAATTCTTACATTTATTCAGCATTATTTAATTCTGAAAAACCCACTATCTATAACCCCCTGTCGGAATACGAACCAGATGCGCACTGAATCTGCAAAACATATCATAAATAAATTCATCATTAAAATATATGAGAGTTCTAGTATTATTATTACTGACAAATTTAATCGTAGGATGTTCCAACCAACCAAAGTTCAATCCCGAACTCAAATCTGAACTCGCTGCAATTCTAAAAAAAGATCAAGGATATAGAGAATTGTATGGCGGTGGAATTTCAGAAACTAGAAAGCATGAATTATTGGCTGAATTAAATTTAACTGAAACGGACTTCTTACAAAACGAAAGAGCGTTGTTTGAAGAAAATGATAGTCTGAATTTAATTCAGGTAGAAAAAATTATTGAAGAACATGGTTATCCAGGTAAAACGTTGGTGGGAGAACCAGAAAACGAAGCTGCTTGGTTTGTCATACAACATTCGAATAAAATTGAGGCGTATTTCCCTTTGATTAAGAAAGCCGGCCAAAACCAAGAAATAGGCGCAATGAAAGTCGCTATGATGGAGGATCGAATGCTTATGGATCAGGGCAAAGAACAAATATATGGCACGCAAGCAAAAGCTAATTTTTTAGTGGAGAATCCTTCATCTCAAGATGATGTGAAGTATGTGATATGGCCTATTGCGCATCCTGAAATGGTGAATGAACTTAGAACAAAAGCTGGATTTAATACGACCGTCGAGGAATATGCCACTATGATGAATATTAAATATCAAATGTATTCGTTAGAAGAAGTAAATGAAATGAACAAGATGAAGTAATCGTCCTGGATGATGCCCGAAACGGATATATTCATGAGTCAAACGTCGTTGTAAATTAAAAGAAATGGGAAAGAAATTAGATTTTATTACCCCAAAATTAAAAGATTTTATTGAAGACCAAAAAATGTTTTTCGTCGGAACCGCTGCGAATGAAGGTAGTGTGAATATTTCACCGAAAGGGATGGACTCATTTAGAGTTATTGATCAGAACAAAGTGGTATGGCTTAATTTAACGGGTAGCGGAAATGAAACAGCTGCACACTTGTTGAAAAATGACAGAATGACTATTATGTTCTGTGCGTTTGAAGGGAACCCTTTGATTTTAAGACTTTATGGACAGGCTAAGATTTACCATAAGCGAGATGATCAGTTTCAAAAATATATTGGCCTATTTGCTGAAAATTTAGGCGCTCGTCAAATCATTGAAATGGACGTGACATTGGTTCAAACTTCCTGCGGATTTGCAGTACCACTAATGAACTTTGAAGAAGAGCGAAGTATCCTAAACACCTGGGCTGCTAAAAAAGGGATTGATGGAATTGAACAATATTGGGAAGACAGAAATAGCCAGAGCATTGATGGCTTTGAAACAAAAATAAACATTGAATAAGGCATTGTCTCTGTGGCATCCCGTCTTAAAAACAAGCTTTGCTGCCAAATTGTACTGCAGCTAACGGCCCAAACACCTTTCCAATGGAAGCGAAATATGATACAATAGGAATTGACTACAATCTGACTAGAAAAGCGGATCCATACCTAACAGACCAGCTTCTCCAACATTTAAAACCATCTAAGACCGGGACTTACCTAGATATTGGTTGCGGTACAGGTAATTATACGAATGAATTTCAGAAAAAAGAATTTCAGTTTATAGGAATCGACCCATCCAATGAGATGCTGGAGAAAGCGAAACTTAAAAATGACCAAGTTGAATGGAGCATTGGTTCAGCAGAAAATACGGGGCTTCCTGAAAATGTCGTAGACGGAATCATAGGTTCCTTAACCATACATCACTGGACTCATTTGGAAAATGGGATTTCACAACTCTATAAAGTCTTAAAACCAAATGGGAGACTGGTAATATTTACCTCCACTCCAAAACAAATGAAAGGATATTGGCTCCATCACTACTTCCCAAAAATGTTAGCCGATTCCATCCTTCAAATGCCTTCTTTGGAAAGGGTTGAAAATGCAATGGTTGCTTCTAGAATGGAACATTTAGAGGTGTTTAAGTATTTTATCAAGCCCGATTTGCAAGACCATTTTCTATATTGCGGTAAGCATAATCCAGAATTATATTTTGACACCCATGTGCGACATGGAATTTCCTCGTTCTCATCCCTGGCACATCGTACAGAAGTGGAACAAGGATTATCACAGTTGAGGAGCGATATTGACAGTGGGAAAATCAATGAAATTATAAAGTCCTATGAAAATGATTTAGGAGATTATGTTTTCGTTATTGGAAGGAAACCTGGGTAATGTTCCAAATTGGCACTTTTATGACATGTTGTTTTTAAAATAAGGATTCTTCAAATCGTTATGGAGTAAATTAGGTGATGGAAAAATGCAGTGCTTTTGTATTTATCGGTTCTGTCGCATCTGTTTCAACTAATTTATGGGAATTATATCTTTGAGTTAAAAAATAGATGTTCAAAGGCCATACGTTTCCGAAGTCAATTATCATTCAAGCCGTATACTTTAAATTTAGATTTGGACTGAGTTATCGAGAGATTGAAGAATTGATGGCTATTCGTGGTGTTACTGTTGACCATGCTACTATACAACGTTGGGTTTTCAAGTTCACTCCATTGTTAGAAAAGGAATTTAGACAGCGTAAGAAATGCGTTGGTAAAAGATGGAGAATGGATGAGACCTACATAAAAGTAAAAGGGCAGTGGAGGTATTTATATAGAGCGGTAGATAAAGCTGGAAATACTGTTGATTTTCTATTGACTAAGCGAAGAAAACGAATGAGTGCTCAATCATTTCTGATGAAAGCTATTGTGAATAATGGTAAGCCTGAACTGATTAATATAGACAAGAGTGGTTCAAATAAACACGCTATTAGAATCTATAATAAACGGTCTTACTCTAAAATTGAGATTCGACAATGTAAATACCTGAACAACATTATTGAACAGGATCATCGATTTATAAAGAAGCGAATAGCTAGAGGTTTAGGGTTTAAAGAATTTGAATCAGCCAGAAGAACGTTAAGTGGAATTGAAATTGTACATATGATTAACAAGAACCAATTGACTTCGAGTAGAGCATCGATATTCAAATCATTTTATTGATTGGTAAGTTAGAGAATTACAATTATTAGTTATCTTAGAATTTGGTTTAACAGATGCGACAGAATCGTATCTGGTTTAGCTGGTTGAATATTCTGGTTATTTTGTTCATTATAGGCTTGAATGGCCAGATTTTCAGCGTCTAAAACCTTTTGCTGCGCACTGTTGGCCTCCAGAATACGACCAAAACCATGAAAATTAAAAAGGGCTTTCCGAAATATCGAAAGCCCTTTAAATACCAGTAGCGAGAGGGGGGCACGATCCCCCGACCTCCGGGTTATGAATCCGACGCTCTAACCAACTGAGCTACCTCGCCATTCAATTTGAAGCCTTGTTTCCTAGAATACAACGGAGTTGTTATAAAGGGTTGCGGGCCTCCGCCCGCCGAAGCAAAACGAAGTTGCTGCGAAGGCGGGTGCAAAGATAACAACAAAATGGAGCTTGACAAACACTCCTTCAATTTTTTTGTAGGAAAATAAGCCCCTTAAAAAAATGAGAAAAATAATACGCCTTTCTTTTGAAGTATAGAATTAATATCTATATTGGTCAAAAGCTAACGCAACTACCAAATGGAAGATAAAATAAAATATGAAATGGAGTTTCCTATCCAGGCATCCCCAGCACTTTTATATCAATACATTTCTACGCCGTCCGGCATGAGTGAATGGTATGCTGACAATGTGAATTCGAGAGGTGAATTTTTCACCTTTATTTGGGAAGGAAGTGAGGAGAGAGCCAGGCTTTTAAGTAAAAAGAATCAGGAGCGGATCAAGTTCCGCTGGGAAGATGATGATGACACCGATTATTATTTCGAGCTTCGTATTCAAGTAGATGAAATTACCAAAGACGTTTCCTTAATGGTAACCGATTATGCAGATAATGATGAAATAGAAGAAGGGAAAATGCTTTGGGACAATATGATATCCAACTTAAAACATATTTTAGGGTCTACTTGATCCTATAAAATTTATAATCTCGTTCGTGAAAGCTTTGATAAAGTTATTATACGGAGGAGGAAAAAAAGTATCTTTGCGCCGTCTTTTATAACAAGACGGCTTTTTTTATGGTAAATAAGAATGGAATATTAGTTGCTGCTACGGAAGCGGCCCTTGCAGCAGAAAATAGAGGCCTGCATTACGGAGATGCTGTGTTCGAAACGATCAAGGTTTCGGCAGGAAAGATCTTTTTCTGGGAGGACCATTACTTCAGGTTAATGGCTTCCATGCGAATCCTACGCATGGAAATCCCAATGACGTTTACCTTGGAGTTTTTGGAAGAGGAGATTATGAAAACCTTATTGGTGGGTCCAGTGAAAGCCGATGCCTATCGCATTAAATTACTGGTTTGGCGTAGTTGGGGAGGGAAGTATACCCCGACCGCAAAGGATGTTGAGTATCTTATCTTTTCTGAAGCATTGGAACAACCGTTTTACACCTTGAATGAAGCTCCTTACGAGGTCGAATTGTTCAAAGATTACTATGTGAACTCTGGCTTATTATCTACGCTCAAAACGAATAACAAGGCTCTTAATGTTTTAGGAAGTATTTTTGCTAAAGAAAACGATTACCAAAATTGCCTGTTGCTTAATGAAAACAAACAGGTAGTTGAAGCTCTCAATGGAAACCTCTTTTTGGTTAGTGGATACAAAATAAAAACCCCTCCATTAACGGATGGCTGTTTGAATGGAATCCTTCGCAAACAACTCATTGCTATATTGGCACAATTACCCGATTACCTATTAGAGGAAACATCAATCTCACCGTTCGAATTGCAGAAGGCCGATGAGTTATTCATCACCAATACAATTGTCGGGATCCAACCCATTTCAAAATATAGAAAAAAGGAATACACCACTACTGTGGCAAAAGAATTACTTGCAAAACTAAATGTAAAGGCTCGTCTGGGTTAATTGAAGGCGGGGTTTTCCGGAGCATTGGACCAAAGGAGGTAATCGCCGCCCAATTCAATCATTTTCTCCTTCCAGAAGTTATCACAACACTGACCAATAATGCTATTTTCAGCTTCATTGGGCGTCACCACCCAACTATTTTCATCTAGCTCGTTGTCCAATTGAGCGCTGGTCCAACCGGAATACCCTAAAAAGAACTGAATTTGACCTTCTTCAAAGATGTTACTTTCAAGCATGCCTAAAATAGTGCTGAAATCGCCACCCCAATAAATACCATTTGAGATCTCGATACTATCCGGAATTAATTCAGGAACCTTGTGAATAAAGTAGAGATTGTCCTGTTCAACGGGACCACCATTATATACTTTTAACGACGAATTTACCTCAGGCAGGAAATCTTTCAAGCAATACTCCAATGGTTTATTAAGAATAAAACCAACAGATCCATTGTCATTGTGTTCAGCCAATAAAACCACAGATCTATTAAAGGAGACATCTCCAATAATAGATGGTTCGGCTACAAGAAGTACGCCTTTGGTTGGTTTTATGATTATCACTTTGTTTAGGTTTGTTAAATAAATCTAAGCAATAATTTTATTATATCCAATTGTTTGCCTCAATTCGAGATGGAATCGCAATAATTAAGCATTGCGGATTACAACAAATGACTTCCCTTGAGAACAATGAAGAATATAATAGAAGGGTAATCTTGAATTATTTACTGAAGAAGCCTTTTCTAAACCCCTAAGATGTGAACAGCACATTTTTTGAAATGAATGAACATAAAAAAAGCCCTACCAATTGGTAGGGCTTTACTCTTGAGAGAGATTTTATATGGATTAGTTTACACTACCAGATAAATCTGATCCTGCTTTGAATTTTACAACGTTCTTAGCAGAGATTTGAATAGTTTTACCAGTTTGAGGGTTTCTTCCTTCTCTTGCAGCTCTTTTAGAAACTGACCAAGATCCAAAACCAACTAAAGAAACTCTGTCTCCTTTTTTAAGTGATCCTTCTACATTTCCTAAGAAAGATTCTAATGCCTTTTTTGCAGCAGCTTTAGTGATTCCACTGTCTTCTGCCATTCCGTCGATTAAATCTGATTTGTTCATAGTTTATTACTTTTTAAAATTAAATTGTTGGTTAAACTTTTAAATAATTGCTTTACAAATTTAGCAGGATTATCGATTCACGCAAGTAATGACGGGCGAAATCCCTGTTTTTGTTGATAACTTGGGGGCTTTGTTAATAAAGGAGCTCCTTTTTTCCGTTTAATTGAGGAAATCAGTCATATCAAGGGTTTACACGAATTTCGCATCTAAGCCGAAATTATAACCATTTAATAGGGCTGCGAGTTCCATTTTTCGCTTTCCTGGAAGTTGCATGACCTTAATATATAAGTAACCATCTTGTACTGCTACCTTTAATTCTTTTTTGGTAGTAATCAATTGTCCATAGCATTCGTCATGAGGTGCTTTTTCCATACTACATTTAAAAACTTTTACCTTTACTTCTTCACCCAAATTTTGAAGTTGGGTCCATGCTGTAGGATATGGATTGAGTCCTCGTATAAAAGCGTCAATTTGTTCCATGGGTAGTGACCAATCGATGCGTGTATTATCGGAAGTAAGTTTTGGAGCCTCTTTAAAAACATCGGTTTTTGGCTGTGCCTTGGGTTGTGCTTCATCCTTTTCAATTAAGCGAACCGTCTTCAGTACTAATTCGGCCCCTATCTCCATTAATTTGTCATGTAGACTTCCTGCCGTTTCATGAATCGTGAGATTTATTTTTTCTGAATCAATAATAGCACCCGTATCAATTTTTTCATCAATAAAGAAGGTGGTAACTCCTGTTTCTTTTTCGCCATTAATAACAGCCCAATTAATAGGTGCCGCACCACGATATTGCGGTAGGAGTGAGGCGTGTAAATTGAAAGTGCCATAGGTTGGCATGGACCAAACAACCTTGGGAAGCATTCGAAATGCTACCACAATTTGTAAATTAGCTTTTAGACTAGCTAGTTCACTTAGAAATTCCTCATTCTTTAAATTGGTGGGTTGCAACACTGCTAAGCCTTGCGATACTGCATACTGCTTTACCGCAGACTCATGCAATTTTCTACCGCGTCCTGCTGGTTTATCCGCAGCGGTAATTACACCTACCACATTGGCGCCGTTTTCTACCAGCTTTTGTAAAATACCTGCAGCGAAATACGGCGTTCCCATAAAAAGGATTCGGAGGTCTCTCATATATTTTTAAATCGTTTCATTAATTGTTCATCGGAAATTCGATTTATGAACTGTCCTTTATATCATATTGGTTGGTTACGTTCAACTCGATATGACCTGCATCCAATAGTAATTTTAATACCTTCAGTACTTCCGACTCGGTAAAATTAAGCTTTTCAATGATGCTTCTCGAATCTTGAGGAGACTCTTTGAGTAGGTTCATTATTTTTTCTGAAATGTCCTCCAATGAGTTACTTTCGTTCGAGTTGAATGTGGCCATACAGTGTGAGCAAATACCACAGGGAATATCATTAGTTTCCCCAAAGTATCGCACCAAGAACAACTGATTGCAGGTTGAATTATTTTCAACATACTTTAATACGGATGCCACCTGCAGCTTCTTTTTGTCTTTTATCCCTTCAATTTCCTTGCTAAGAGGGTTGATCGTTTTGTCATCTTCTCTTGGTACTAAAAATGTGATGGATGCATCGGTTTGAACATGTTTCAATTCGAGTAGATCTTGCTGCTCCATTTCTTTTAATACCACGACAATTTTGTCAATGTTCATTCCAATTTTACGCGCAACCAAACCTAAATTTACGGCATTGGCTGTGTCGAAAATCCCACCATACATCCTTAAAATAGTTTTCCCGACAATCGAAAAAGAGACATTACGCTCAAATTCCTTCAGTAAAGTCGCTGAGGGTACAAGAAATCTAAGAATGGACTTTCTTCCAAACTCCTTAGACAACTCAATAACTGCTAGTCGATCGAGGGCGTTTAAGCCATTAAAAGTCCGAAGGGTATTGAGTTCATAAGTCTGGCAAAATTCAGTAAAATTAAAACTATGGTTGGTAAACTCACCTTCTCCATAAGACACTTGAAAATAATTGTACAATTTCCGCAGTAATTCTTTTACATCTTTTGTGGAGGGTAAGGCATCTACAAACTGATGCTTTACAATGCGTTTATCATCCTCATTATATAAGATAATAGCTGTGGCCGTTTCTCCATCACGTCCTGCGCGTCCCGCCTCTTGAAAATAGCTTTCTAAACTTTCTGGAAGTTGTATGTGAATTACAAATCGTACGTTCCCGTGATCAATGCCCATTCCAAATGCCGTCGTTGCAACCATGGTAGAAACCTGCTCATTTTTCCAGTTCTGAAGCCTTTTTTTCTTTTCTTCGGAAGAGATACCGCCATGGAAGAAAGTGCTGGAAATGTCAATGTTGTTGAGGTGATTGCTTACCTCCTCGGCATTCCTTCGACTGCGCACATAAACGATAGCAGACTCATTGTTGTGCTTTAGGAGTTGCTCAATCCTGAACATTTTATCGTTCTCCTTTTTTATCTGATAAGATAGATTACCCCGAACAAATGAATTTTTGAACACCTGTGCTGCAATTAATTGCAACTGGACTATGGTGTCGTTTAAAACATCGGGAGTGGCCGTTGCTGTAAGAGCGATCGTTGGTACCCCAGGATGTAATTCTTTTACAATATGAATGTTTTTATAAGCCGGTCGAAAGTCGTTTCCCCACTGCGAAATACAATGTGCCTCGTCTACCGCAATAAGATTCACATTCATTCTTTTGATACTGTTTTGAACCAACTCTTGCTGCAATCGTTCAGGAGATAGATATAGGAACTTATAATTCCCGTAGGTGGCATTATCTAGGAGACCATTCAGTTCATTAAATGGAATACCTCCAGTGATCGCTAATGCTTTAATTCCCTTGTTCTTCAAGTCGGTCACTTGATCGTTCATAAGAGCTACCAAGGGTGAAATTACAATGCAAATACCTTCCTGTGCCAGCGCAGGTACTTGAAAGCATAATGATTTACCACCTCCAGTAGGAAGTAAGGCTACGGTATCATGACCAGACAAAACGCTTTCGATGATGTCTTCTTGCTTGGGCCAAAAGGAATCGTGTCCCCAATATTGTTTCAATATGTGGAGTGGGCTATTCAAATTCTTCTGCCAATTTGTTTAAAATAAATTGAACTCTCTGGTCTACAGAATCTTTCGGAACTACTAAAGGAACATTACCAAAGTGCGTATAACGTTCGGTTAAGAATTCATTCAGTTGGATCAATTCTTCGTAGCTTTCATAGCGTTCACCATCCAAGGCAAAAATAGTTTCCCAGGGAGGGAGGATAAAAACCATATCGTATGGCATTTCCTCACAGACTTTTGTAAACGTAGCATCATAGGTTTGGTCGAAAAAATCCATATAAGCCAAAACATCTGGAAGCCCGCGATCAAAGAAAATATAATTTGAGTTCAACTGCTGTGATTCCTTATATTGTTTAGAGCGACCAGCGATTAATCGCTGATTAAAAAGCAAGGAGTCGTCTGCAAAAACAATAGGGTTCGACTTTAAGTTTTCCGTGGTCTTGTTTTCAGTTTCCTCTATAGTAAACTCACGGATCACTTCTGGAAAGCAAACATAATCTAATGATTTTAGGCTTTCAATAAGAGAGGTTTTTCCAACCGATGGGCCTCCTGTAATTACAATTCTCTTTGTTTTCAAATGCAGTGAGTTAAGTAGTTCATTAATAACTATCCAATTAAGATGATTACTGCAAATATCGGAACTATTTATTGATATTGAAAAATGTATCTTTGCCTATATTTTTCAATAATAAATGGACGAACAACAAAAAACAGAAGAGTTTTACAAACGCTTGCGAGAACAATTGGAAGGAAACACCACCTGGCCTAGCGAGTATTTATACAAATTTATTATCCCTGCTTCTTTGGAGAAGTTGGCAGAAATAGAAGCAATATTTGACAGAATTGGAGCAGATATTCAAACAAGAGACTCTGCAAAAGGGACTTACACCAGCATTTCTATAAAGCTAAAAATGGATTCGGCGGATGCCGTAATCGAAAAATATTTGGAAGTTTCAAAGGTAGAAGGCGTCATTTCTTTATAATTTTAGTATTTTGCATGCGTTATTACTTCTACAAGGAAAATACCCCCTAAAAACACAAATTTGATAGACGATATAGAATACAATACAGAACGTGTGCATTTGATGATACCTGAGTATGGACGCCATATTCAAAAAATGGTAGCTCATGCGATTTCTTTAGAAGACCAAGAAGCTAGAAATAATTGTGCGAAAAGCATTATTTCAGTTATGGGAAACCTAAACCCACATTTGCGTGACGTACCCGATTTTCAGCATAAACTTTGGGATCAACTTTTTATCATCTCCGACTTTAATCTAGATGTCGAAGCGCCTTATCCAAAACCTTCTCGTGAGGAATTGGCAGAGCGCCCAGAGCCATTAGATTATCCTCAAAACTTCCCTAAATATCGTTTCTACGGAAATAATATCAAAAGAATGGTCGATGTTGCCATTGGTTGGGAAGATGGAGACAAAAAGCACGGATTGATTATGACGATAGCCAATCACATGAAAAAGTGTTTCTTGAATTGGAATAAAGATACGGTTGAGGATGATGTAATTTTCAAGCATTTATTTGAGCTTTCAGATGGAAAGATTGATTTGCGAGATAGTGAGGAAAGCCTTTCCGATTCGCTACAACTTATGAAAACAAAACAACGATTTACCAAACAACCAGTTCACAACAAAGGTAAAAGCAATAATAATTCTGGTAACAAAGGCAATCGCAACCGCAAGCGTTACTAATTTTTCTTCACGAAAGAACGTATGGGAACTTTTCAAATTGAAGGCGGTCATTCATTAAAAGGTGAAATCCGCCCGCAAGGCGCCAAAAATGAGGCGTTACAAATACTTTGTGCCGTTTTATTAACCCCCGAAGAAGTGATTATCGAGAACATTCCAGATATAAGGGATGTGAACAAATTGATCGAAATCTTAGAAAATTTAGGGGTAAAAACTGAAAAGTTAGGAAAAGGAAAGTTTTCGTTTAAAAGTGACGCACTCGATTTAGGATATTTAGAGTCGGACCTTTTCAAACAAGAAGGAAGTTCGCTACGAGGTTCTATTATGATTGTTGGGCCTTTATTGGCTCGCTTCGGAAAAGGATATATTCCAAGACCTGGAGGTGACAAGATAGGGCGACGTAGATTAGACACTCACTTCGAAGGATTTATAAAATTAGGGGCCACTTTCAGATATAGTAAAGAAGACCGTTTTTATGGAGTAGAAGCACCCAATGGTTTAAAAGGTACCGATATGTTACTGGATCAAGCTTCGGTGACTGGAACAGCTAATATTGTTATGGCTGCAGTACTTGCTAAAGGAACTACGACCATATATAATGCCGCCTGCGAACCCTATTTGCAACAGCTTTGTAAAATGCTAAATGCCATGGGGGCGAAAATTAGCGGTGTTGGTTCAAACCTCTTAACCATAGAAGGTGTTGAATCACTTGGCGGATGTCACCATCGTGTACTCCCCGATATGATCGAAATTGGGAGTTGGATTGGTCTGGCTGCTATGACGAGAAGCGAGATTACTATTAAAGATGTGAGTTGGGAAAACTTAGGTCTTATTCCAGATACCTTCAGAAAATTAGGAATCATTCTTGAGAAAAGAGGGGATGATATTTATGTGCCCGCTCAAGAAAGCTACGAAATTCAAGGTTACATTGATGGCTCCACACTTACAGTGGCCGATGCACCTTGGCCTGGCTTTACGCCGGATTTATTGAGTATCGTTTTGGTGGTTTGTACGCAAGCCAAAGGAAGTGTTCTTATTCATCAGAAAATGTTTGAAAGCCGATTGTTTTTTGTGGACAAACTAATTGATATGGGAGCTCGGATTATTCTTTGTGATCCACATAGGGCGACAGTAATTGGTCATAATTTCGAGTCGGAATTAAAGGCTACTACCATGGTGTCACCCGATATTCGTGCAGGGATATCTCTATTGATTGCTGCCTTATCCGCTAAGGGAACTAGCATTATTCACAATATCGAACAAATTGATCGTGGCTATGAGAATATCGACGAGCGATTAAGAGCTATTGGTGCCAAGATTACCCGCATAGACTAAAGGTTGTTCCTATTTGCTTTTATTGATCTCATCTTGCAATTTTCTTCGCAAAATTTGTTGTTGCTCTAGGTTTTTCTGACGGTGATCATCAAATTCTGCTTCTGTTTCTTCCAGCTTTTGATTGGCCTCTTTGGTGATGTTATTACTGTTCTTGAATTTGTAAAATAAGAAGAAAGCAATAAGACCAAGCAATCCAATTATCGCCCACATTGTTATTTTGTATGTGGATTTCTTAATGAGTGATCCAAACAGACTAATACCATCTTCCTTTTGTTTAGAAAGGGATAATTCACTTTGTAGGGTAGCAATACTGTCTTTTGCTAAGGTAAATTCATACTCTTGTTGGTCAATCTTACCGTGCGCATTATTCAGACTATCTTGATAGGATGTGATTGAGTCTAGTACATTCTTTCTAAGATTATTCAATTTATAAATTTTCACAACCTTATAATCTTCATAGCGATTCGATTTCTCGATAACGTCTACAAATTGGTCCTCTAGGGTAGGGGAATTTTCTTGGGCAATAGCAGGCAGCACCAATAGTGCAAAGCCTAAAAATAGGAGGGTAGTAAATAGTTTCATATTGTGGGATGGTTTGTTACCACAAAATAACCGTAAAAAAGAATATAAATTGCTACTAAAAGAGCTAAAATTTGTTAAAATTAGTCAGCTTCGACCAACTCATTCTTCATTACATAACTTAAAGCTCCAGATGGACACTGATTTATTTGTGATATAATTTGACTTGATTGAGCTCCTTCTAGGTCAATCCATGGAATGACGGAACTTTTAAAAACGGAAGCCAATCCTTGACAGCATTTATCTGCGTGGATACACTTTTTTGGCTCGTAACTAACCGTAATATCACGGTTAGCGAACTGGTTTTCATGTAATTTCATAAGCACTCATTTGGGGGTATGCGTATCTATAATACTTCTATTATGTCGATAAATATATACAAATAATCGAATAAATAACAACATTTTACGGAAAAACCGTACAAATAATTTAATTCAAGGCGGCCTTATAAGTTTCCAAGCAGCGCTGCCGAGCCATGCGGTGTTCTACCATAGGATCCGGGTAATCGCTACCGCCAAATTCGGGAATCCATTTCTTGACGTACACTCGATCCTTGTCAAATCTATCTAATTGAGTGGTAGGATTAAAAATTCTGAAATAAGGAGCAGCATCTACACCAGTTCCAGCTGCCCATTGCCAATTCCCAACAGTACTAGCCATTTCATAATCCAGTAGTTTTTCAGCAAAATAGGCTTCACCCCAACGCCAATCAATTAAAAGGTGTTTGCAGAGAAAACTGGCTACGACCATTCGAACGCGATTGTGCATTTGTCCAGTTTCATTTAACTGACGCATTCCTGCATCAACCATGGGATAACCGGTGTTCCCCAACTTCCATTGTTCATATTCATCTTCATTATTTCGCCAAACAATGCAATCGTATTGAGGTTTGTATGCATTATGAACCGTATGTGGAAAATACCACAGAATTTGCATAAAAAACTCACGCCAAATAAGTTCCTGCCAAAACACTTCATTGGCCTCGGCAGTAGCTTTTAATACCATTTGTCGAATACTAACAGTACCAAATCGTAAATGGGGGCCTAAATTGGAAGTTCCAGCAACACTGGGGAAATTCCGAGTTTCCTCATAATTCTGAACTAAGACGGGACTCACATCATATGTAGGAACTTTGATTTCACTTTTTTCGAAACCCACATCCGACAAGGACAAGTTGGGTGCAGCGGTTTGTAGTCTTAAATTATCGAGGCTGTCCTGATAATTGTGGATACGAAGATCTTCGTTCGAATGAAACAACTCCTTCCACTTCTTCATATAGGGCGTATAAACCGCATAGGGAGTGCCATCTTTCTTGACAATTTGGTCTTTTTCAAAAATCACATGATCCTTGAATGTATGAAACCCAATATTTTTTTCTGAAAGGAAACAAGCAATTTCTTGGTCTCGTTCTCTGTCATAGGGTTCATAACTTCGGTTGGCGATTACATTCTGAATGTCGAAGCTCAGCGTAAGTTGTTTCAGAATAGCAAGCGGCTTGCCATGATACATCGATAAGCTGCCTCCATGCGACTTCAATTGCGCATCTAAGCTTTGAACGGAGTTGTGAATGAAATTAATTCTGGTATCATCTTTAGGTAGGTTTTCAATGATTTTAGTATCGAAAATAAAAATAGGCATCACGGGATTCATACCCATTAATGCCTTGCAGAATCCTATATTATCTTCCAAACGCAGGTCGCGTCGGAACCAAAATATATTAAGTTTTTCCTTCCTGTTTTAGTGACTCCCATAAAGTTCAATTAGTTTTTTTCTTCTGAACTCGAAAACTTCTTGCAATTTGGGTTTTACCAAGAAAGGATGTACTAGCTGCCCTATAATTCCGAAGGGTACTTTGTAATCGATGATGTCCTCCAATTCTACACCACCGTCAATTTCTTTGACAAAATGCTTGTGATGCCATAGAGCATAGAGTCCAAAGCGTTGCTCATCTACAAAATAACTACCATCAACTACATGCGTAATCTCAGTGACCCATTTGGTTTTTATCTTCAAGACAGGCGTCACAATGTATTGTATGATCTGTCCTGCATACATAGGTCTGTCTGCTCCAGAAAGAATATTAAACCCCATATAAGTAGGAGTGATGGTTTTTAAGTTTTCGGGCTTGGATAGGAAATCCCAAGCCTCTTGTTTGCTAATTGGGAGCCGTTGTTTGGCGCGAACGGAATATATTTTCAAATCGAAGCAATTTAGGATGCAAAATTACTTCTTGTTTAACAAAAACTTTGTTAAACTAAACAAAACTTTTTTGAAATTTATTTACTTGTATAAGTTGCTCAGACTTGGCACAAGGGATTACACCAAATTAGTTCGACATTTTTTATTTAATTCCGAAGGAATGAGAACAATCGCCGTTAGCATTCGTCATTACAACACTGCTCATCTTTGACCAATTTGCAGCTTGCAACGGCCAAAATGGCTCCAACGATCGGGGCAACGATATAAAGCCATAAATGCTCTAAGTGTCCAGAAACCACGGCCGGTGAAATGGAACGTGCTGGATTCATGGAAGCTCCCGTAATGGGTCCAGCAAACATGGCCTCTAACAATACAATACCTCCAATTGCAATCCCTGCGACCACTCCAATTTCCTTAGAGCCAGTGGAGACATTAATAATGACTAGCATCAAAAAGAAGGTGAGAATAACTTCAAAAACAAAAACTCTTAGGACATCAATTTGGGGGAGTGTAGTACCCAATAGTTCATTATCTGGAAAGAGAAAAAGTAAAATACCGCTGGCTGCAAAAGCTCCCGCAATTTGAGAAATACAATAAGCAGGTACTTCGCGCCATGGGAATTTCTTAGCATAAGCAAACCCAATGGTAACTGCCGGGTTGAAATGAGCTCCGCTAATATCCCCAAAAGCGTAGATCATCCCCATGACAATTAACCCGAAGGTGACCGCTATCCCAATATGAGTAACTGTACCTCCAGTAAATTCATTAATGACAATAGCGCCTGTTCCGCAAAAAACCAATCCGAAAGTCCCAATGGCTTCGGCAATGTATCTTTTCGTTTTCATGATGCAAAAGTAGTATTGTTTTGTGAATCTATTTTATGGTTTTGTTAACGATTTAAAATAGGGGCAAATCGTACCTTCGTGAAAATCAAAATAACCATAAATAAATAACGATGAAAAAATTAATTCTATTGGTCTGTGTTGGCTTGTTTTCTTTAGGAGCAAACGCACAAATTGAAACTCCTGCACCAAGTCCATTTCAAAAAATTGAACAAAAGGTAGGGTTGACGGATGTAACTTTGGAATACTCTAGACCTTCCGTGAAGGGAAGGAAAATTTTCGGAGGACTTGTTCCATTTGGTGATGTATGGCGCTTAGGAGCTAATGCGAATACGAAAATTACATTTAGCGACGATGTAAAAGTTGGTGATTCAGATTTAAAAGCGGGTTCCTATGCAATTTTTGCAAAGCCTTCTGCCGAGAGCTGGGAAATTATTTTTTATAGCGATGCTTCTAACTGGGGAACGCCACAGGAATGGGATAATAAAAAAGTTGCCGCTTCAATTACAGCACCTGCATACCCAATGCCTATGACCGTTGAGACTTTCACAATGACTTTTGACGACTTGAAAAGTGATTCTGCCAAGATTGGAATTATATGGGAAGGTGTTTATGTTGCTGTACCTTTTAATGTAAATACAGACGCACAAGTATCCGCAAGTATTGATAATGTAATGAACGGCCCATCGGGTAACGATTATTATGCTGCCGCCGTTTACTATTTGGAAAATGGTAAAGATATTAATAAGTCAAAAATGTGGATCGACAAAGCTATCTCAATGCGGGAAAAGCCTGCATTCTGGTACCACAGACAGCAGTCATTGATTTATGCCAAATCTGGAGATAAAAAAGGGGCTGTGAAAGCTGCTCAAACTTCTTTAAGCCTTGCTAAGGAAGCAGGAAACAATGATTATGTGGCATTGAACACAAAATCTTTGAAGGAGTGGGGTGCTATGTAAGTAACCCTTATACTTGAAAATATAAACGCCTCCATTGTGGGGCGTTTTTTTATACTTCATCTTCGCCCTTATGCCATTCAGTGTTACAACGTCGTTGACCATTTGCGAAATCGCATTGTGCGCCCTCTGGCTGCCTATAAATATTGAAAATCATGAATTCATTACGTAATAAAGTGTATACGTCGGAATGTAGTTAAGTACTGCATCAATTTTGTGCCTAAAATCACAAGAAGTGAAATTGCCATTTAGTGATTTATATTTTACTTAAAAATCTTCAACAATAAAAATAGGAGTTACTTTCAATCAAAATCTATATTTCACAGTAGCTAGAATATATCTTGGTAATAATTTATAGTTGCTATTAGATGTGTTTGTATCAGATATGCTTTGAACATTAAAAGAATTAGTATTAAATAAATTATTCCCAGAAAGAGAAATATGTATTTTTTTGTTCTTGAATTTATATTTTAGTTCAACATCCAAGAAATAATAGACATCCTGAGCGGTATTCAAGTTTCCGAATTCATAACGCTCTAAAAGCAGTTCAGCACTAAAGTTATCCGTGAGATTATAATAGGTCTCTAAAAATATTAAATTATTGGTAACAGAGTTCTCAAAGGACGGAAGTTTAATTGTACTTATATCCCAGCTTGAACCTAAATGGTAATTAAAGGCCCCTTGAAAGCCCGAACGAAACTTAACACCTAACTCATATATTTTTGAATTAACGGCTCTTAACTCTAAATTGTTTACACTATTCTTGAAATTTGAAGCGGTTACTTTTCCTTCAACCTTGAAATTAGTTTGGATCGTTTTTATGTATCTATTGATGTCTAAATTAGCAGAGATACTATTTCCGTCTTTCAACAAAATCTTCGTTACTTCACTATAATTGGGATTTATTGTAGAATTTGTAGATAAATAGTCATTGTTTAATACGTAATCAATGGAGGCATTCACAAAAAATTTGTCTGTCCAATTTCCTAATTGATATTCTAAATTAAATACACTAGAGTTAAATTGATTGAAACTACTCGTTCCTCGTTCAAATCGTCTATAATTTATGATAGAAAAATTTGGATATAAATCTTCTAATTGAGAATTAGTTGAATTGTATCCAGAATAAAAATTAAGTATGTTCTTACTATTAATCTTCCATTCAAGACTTATACGAGGGTTTATAAATAATGGATTCGTTTTTCCATCTATATTATTCGACGAGTTTAGCAATTGATGTATTTCTAATTGACTTAATATGGTTAGCCTTTTCAACTTAATATGATATTTAGCTATGGAGTAAATATCCGTAGTTGAATAATCTAAATCATTTTGATATTCACTCGGCGTAAGAATTCCATCCACAGTATCTTCAACAAAAAAGGATGATTGGAAACTATCAACTCTGTAGGTTGTTCCGACTTGAATTTCAAGTAAGTTTTTACTTTCTAATCGGTTAAGATAATGAAGCTCTCCACCCGCAAACTGCATTCTATTAGAAACTTTCTCATTAACGGAAGTGATATTATTTTCAGAGAAAAGATTACCGTAAATGGGATTTGAGAGCGTATAATCCTGAGGGATTGATTCGTTAATGTAGCGTAGCGTAAATAGATATGCATCACTCTTGTTTATCTTATTAGTATAAACCAGTTTCTGGTCAAACCGAGAATTATCATGATTTAATAACTCTTGAGTAGTATCGGTATTAAACAATATCCGATTAATATCTTGATTAACTTGATTTGAATACCTAGTTACCGATTCTATAGTCTCTGATTTTGATAAATCATAGTTAAAATCAATTTTACCAAACCCGATAAATTTGTCTTTGGTAACCTGGAAATCCTCATTATTCTCAACTTCTCCATTTATTGTCCTTAATATTTCGTTGGTGTTTTTAATAAAATCATTTTCATCCCAGTTGAAAAAGCCTATTATTTTTAAAGAAGCCCTCTTTGAGAGCGTGAAAATACTGTTGAGTGAAACGAGTTCAGCATTGTTGATATTAGTTCTATATGCTTTAAAACGTGGGGTAAAACTCGATAATCTAATGGGACTACGGGCATTAATATTGTCTCCTAAGCTTCCTGGTTGTCCAAATTTACTAGATTGTAATAAATTGCTAATTTCGCCGGTAGCGTCATAACCAATATTATTAAAGTTTGTTAAGGCAATATATTTAGCTTTTTTTCCGAAATTCATTAAGCTAGATTTTGTCTGATACCTTTGATTAAAGCTTACATCATACCCTAAACTAACATTACCAAACCATTGTCGCTTAGCACCTTCTTTAAGAACTAAATTCATTGCAATTCTATCACTTTCTTCTACTCCTTTTAAAAGTTTATTATCAGAATATCTTTTTAAAAGCTCAATCTCTTTTACTTGATCGGGAGGCATATTTTTGGACAATATCTTGTAACCCCTTTCAAAAAAATCTTCTCCATCAATCATCAATTTTTCAATTTCTTGGTTACCGTACTTAATGGTCCCATTATCTGTAACAGATACTCCCGGTAATTTTCTGATGAGGTCTTCAATAACTTCCTCGTTTCCTTGAGAGAATCTACTTGCATTAAAGACAACCGTATCGTTTGATTCTTTTATAGATTTTTCAGAGTGAATGATAACTTCATCTAAATTAAAAGATTTTGGCTTGAGATTTATTTTCAGGCCATTGCTATTCTCATTGGAATTGCTCCAAGGCAGATTTACGGTCTCATAACCTAAAGCCGAAAACTCAATATAATATGATTCTTCTATTGGTATTTCTAAAGCAAATGTCCCGTCTTCTGCAGAATAGGTATAAGTAATTGTAGACTTAAGACTGTCATTAACAACTACTATATTTACGAAACTAACAGGAGTAATACCATCTTCTTCGAGAACAATTCCTTTGACAATCGTTTGAGAAAGGAGTGATGAAGAAAGACAAAAAAGTAACGCACAGAGATAAATTTTGTTCACTACTGGTAAGTCATTTCTAACCTATCATTACAATCTGAGCAATTTTTATCCCACTTAGGTATTTTAGCACCTTTTGGTAGTCTACTTGCCAATTTTGCAAATTCGGCATTTATAAGAGTTTCTTTGCTTTCTAAATAGGATTCAATATTCATTGCTGTACCAAGATTCAAATTTTCAGTATTAATATTACATCCTTCTCCTTGCTTAATATTAATGGTATTTGTTACGATATGAAGAACCTTATCGGTGTCATAGATTTCTAAAATCAATCCGTTTAATCCACTAAATTTCCAAGGTCCAAATGGAACAGGGATTTCATTTGTAAACCAAGCTGTATAAAGACGCCCTCTAAAAGTAGTAGTAGCCTTTTGGCAAACAAATTTTCCTATTTTCTTAGTATCCTCTATAATTTCCCAGTTAAAAGGCTTAAGACTTTCTTTCACTAACAACTCATTGTTAGAAAAATTATCTCTAAAATAAAAGCTTTCCTTTTGATTTAAATAAAATTTAGGGGTAGTATTTGTTCTTGCAATAATGGTTGTATTAGTTCTGTTTGTTGAACCTCTATCATTTAGTTCATCTTCAGTTTTATTCCCTCCCTCAAGTTCACTAACGTTATCTTCAATAGCAAATGAACTTTTATTGTCAAATTTTAATACATAGTTCTCTGTAATTGGCATACCCAAGTCTTTAGTTTGAGTATAGCTAATTGTCCCACAATAATTTTGTGCACTACCAATAGTAAATGCTAATAAGATAAAAAGCTGAATTATGGTTTTCATAATAATAAGTATTTAGGTTTATTCAAATTTAATTGAAGGTTTCGTTGCGTATAGTTAATAAACGTTAACAAGTGTTAACCGGTATTGTTTAAACTAAAAAATGGGCCTACATTTGTCAGTAGTAAGCCCGTGGTTTGATTACTGAATTATTATAATAATAGTACAGTCTGCTTCTTCCCATTCAGTACAGTACTTTACGCCATTAATCCAAATGCAATGTCTAATCCAACATGGAAAAGCGTCATCTTCCACTAATTGAGTTGAGATTGCGTTTGTTTCCATGGGTTCCACATCATTTGTTGACGTAAAACTCATGAAACCAAGAGCGAAGACTAGAACAAAAAATAAATTTTTCATAATAAAATAATTTAATTGTTACGAGAACAGACAAGTTTTTAGTCGCTGTTATTCCCTAAACAGATTATTCTGATTTTACGACTAATAGTTAAAACTTTAAACGTCGAGAGTTTAAATCAGTGGTAGTTTAAAATACTCATAAGCTGAGTGGACATGTACTTGCAAACTCCAATTCAATCTTTTAACTAAATTATTTATTATCTGCTTAGAACTGCGATTCCAGAACAAGCAAATTAGTATCTTAATTTAATCTTTTAATTAAATCACCTCGACGGATGTGCCTTATAATTAATAAGGTGTTTCATTATTTTATACGTTGAAGATTGGTATGTACTAGTGAAGTGAATTTGATTGCAACTACACCTCTCCGCTATGATTTAATATCATCAAAAAGCTAATGTATCACGTCCATGGACACAGCTGAAAGAGCAGCCTCCGCATTCGGCTCTCTGGCGGAATATCTAGGTTTAGCAAATAGTAATGGCTCTAGCTTTTCAATATTTTGGGATAGGACTTCGGCGATTTCATATTTCTATTTCTGTAGTTAGCGCCCAAGGTTATATCTTGTTCATCATTGGACTTGCAACAAAAAATAGGCATTTAGTTGCGAGTGATGCCGCTGCTTTTTGATTAAACGTTTCGGGTTCAAACTCTCTTATTGTTTTATACCCCAAACTAAGGTGTATTCCTCTTCTGTCATACCAAGTAGACTTATGATACTAGACTATACATTAGGTTGCGAGATTTGGAATCATTTAAGAACCTCTTCAGGAAGGGACTTTCTCTAAGCGGTAAACAGCGTCCTTTTATTGCTGCGTATCAGGCGGTGGGGGAGGTGGTGGAACTAAATTGAAATCCTTGGCCCATTGATTCCTTAGAAATTTTGGGTTGTTATAACTCGCCATAAGTGAATGCCACCAATTTCTATAATCCTTTTTTTGCTGAAGCAAACGCTGCTCGATTAATAGGGCCTTATTTGTTTCTGCGTCAAAATCGATACGCATTTCTAAAACGTATAAATAGTCGTTCAGCCCCCAATCCGAATCAGTTTCAATCCAACGAGCACAGTGAATAGTAAAAATATAGGATTCGAAATCGGGATGGTAATAGATATCCTTTCGGGTGTCATAAGTTTCTTTAGAAGCCTCCTCGGTTTGCCTTAACGCCAATAAAGCTCTTGCATCGGCCGTGCTTCCAAGCAGTTTATTGAGCGTTACAATGTCTTTATTTTGAATAGCAACCGCTATTTCATCGCCTAGGGCATAAGAGCGCAGAATGGACTCTTTAGTTATCGTTTGACCATGGGTAGAAAAGGAGCCAAACAACAAGCCAAACAACAAGAACAGCATTAGACTACTTATTAGCCGAAAGGAGTGTTGCTTATTCATAAGTTTGTTTATAGCGCAATGTTTTGAGTTCCTGTCACAATGATGCCGCAGTCTTCCATTGTCTTTGTTTTTTCTGAATTATTTGTTAGCATACTGATAGAGGTTACACCAAGTTGGTTCAGTATTTTCCCAGCACTACTAAAATCTCGCGCGTCCTTTTTAAAACCAACCGCTTCGTAGGCATCTGCTTGTTTTACTCCTTTTCGCTTATGGGCTACGCTATTCAGTAAGGCAAAATGGCCATTTCCTTTACCTTCTTGATCCAACAAAATGATAATTCCTTTGCCTTCGCGTTGGATAAGCTGCTGCGAAATGTCCATTTGTTCCTGACAGTCACATTCAATACTATTAAAATAATGACCAAAAATGCAGGAAGAATGCACACGACACAAAACGTCCGTTGCATTTTCAATCTCGCCCATGATCATTGCGATGGACTCTTTCTGTCCGTCATAAAATAATATCTCTTTGAATTCGCCGTATTTCGTTTTGAGTGTACCTTCAGCTAGCTTGCTAATCATAGATTGAAATTTGCGTCAAGATAAAAATTTAAACAGTACGATTTCGAAGGAATTTGGAAACTTTCAGGGAGTCTGTAGAGCAACGCTAAAGCCTAAAGGAGCTAGTCATTAGCAAGTTTTCTCTGTAATTCTGAGATACGAGCCAAGTGATGATCGTCATGCTCGGCGACAAATAGAAATAGGTCCAAGGTGCGCATCGGTTTATTAAGGCGTGGGTGTAATGCGTATCGAAAGATTTCAGTCTCGTTAAGGTTTTTTAAGCGAGCCAATGTATTGTTTCTATGAGTTACGAATTGACTAATAATATCCATCAAATTCTTCTCGTTATGCTCGGCCAAATCGGTTTTTTTGTTTTCTAAATCGGCTGGACGTAGGTATTCTTTTTGAAGTAAAATATCTTCCAGTCGACCTTTCCAAATGGGTTCCAAATCCAGTAAGTGCCCAACATTTTCTTGAATGGACCAAGTATTTCTTGGCTTTGCAATAAGCTGCTCCTCTGGAATGGAATTCAGTTTGTGGTTCAATCGTACCGCAGTACCCTCCAAACGTTCCAGAATGGCTGGGAATATGTTCTGCTCTGAGGCAAAATCGAATTTTCTATCGAACCATTTTATTTGTTTCATGCGAAGGACTATTGGTTGGGTTGACTATCATAAATGATCCATCTAAGATAATAAATTGTCCTTGATGTAACGTCTGAATCATGTCATTTTACTGCATCACTAACTTTTTGAGAACGAACTTGCTTTGCAGCGAAGGTCGTTTCATTCAGAATAATAATTTCAGAAATAAATTTAAATCCCCTTAGACTTTCTCAAAAACCAAACGATAATGATCCATTACCTCATCTTCGAAACAGACTCTGTTTGGACTGATCTTAAAAATGGCCACCAAATGTCTAAACTCCTTATCTCTAATATATCTTGGAATAAGTGAGAGGAACAGCCAATACTTTTTTAGATGAAATTTTCTGAATTTTTTTCTCCATTGGGCAATGGTTTCGATATAGTCTAAACGACCACTGCTTTGGGAAATTAATTTGAAGTTAGGTTCAGCACATTTAATGACCATTTCTGGGCCGTATGGTAGCCATGAACCAGGAAACTGCTTGACCATAAGCGCCATAATATAAGCGGTAGAGTCTTTGGGCGCATTCACGTCCAATTCTTCAAAAGGGATCATATTTTTGCTAAAAACCATGGTTTGCATATAAAAACGACCACCTACGGGAAGCAAATCGTACAAGGTCTTAAAGAAATCGCTGTACACTTTTTCTTGCTTGCCAGCTTGCCAATCTTCTACAGAACAGAAATGCTCTAAACCACCAATACAAGTAATCGCATCGAAGGTGCCATAATCATCGGGTGTTATAGTGCGACAATCTTTCACCACAACATTAAACCCGTTCTTTTGACAAGCGTCTGCCTGTCCTTGCGAAAGGGTGAGTCCGATGCTCTCAGCTTCTCTGTCTTTAACAATATAGCGTGTAAAAGGAGCCCAGCCACAGGCCATATCCAATACTTTACTTCCTTTGGTAATATTTAGACTGTCGGCGATAAATTTATGTTTTGCTTTCTGAGCTTCCTCAAGTGTCATAGTAAAGTCGCCGTCGTATTTGGCTCCGCTATAATCGCCTGTTTCGCCCATGCTCAAGCGAAAAATTTCATCGATAGTGGTGTAAGTAAAGTCTAAATCCTTTTGTTCTGCCATTTTTAATAGTTGAAGTTATACAATCATTGGAATAGGGTTTTCCTTCCAATTCTGAAATCTACGTTTTTTTTTACTGAGTTGGTAATTAATTTTTAAGAAGGACAAAAAGTGCAGGTTTAGGCAGCTCTTAAAGAAATAAGGAATCGCTCTATTTGTCTACGATGTCTTAATACATGGACAATGGCGTGTTCAAAAAGTTGTTCCACGTCATAGTATTGTTCCCATGCTGTACGTATTTTATCATTTTGTTCAAACGTTTCTAATGACACATCCGGATATTCTTTAAATAGGAATTCATTATACTGAAACATAATTTGTAATTCCTTTTGATACTCCTTTGTCGTGTTTAGCAGCAACCGCTCTCTAAAATCCAGTTCTTCTCCCTGAGACTTCCGTACATAAATAGCATAAGTATACCCTGCGCGTACCACATGAGTGAGAATCGTCTGAATGGATTGACAGTCCGGATCTTTGGTAGTAGTGTCTACGGCGGTCATTAATTCCACATCAGTCATGGTATCTAATAGATTCCGAAGTTCCGTTACTGCTTTTTCATATTCGTCCAAGAGTGCACCAATAGCACCATTATCTCTATATCTTTTCATTTTTCATTTTGAATTAAATACCACCAGAAAGCCAATTATCACAAATCAAATGTCGCACCTCGTAAATCCAACCTCGTCAATCGAATATCGTACATCAAATATCGCAAACCGTAAATCGAACCTCGTCAATCGAATATCGTACATCAAATATCGCAAATCGTAAATCCAACCTCGTCAATCGAATATCGAATATCGTAAACCCAAAATCACAACAACCCCCACAAGATAACGATAAGTATTCCCGATCTAATAGACCATGCTAACGTTCTAATCCAATTGGTTCGTATTAGTTTAGAAATGGTTTCATTGGAAGCTACAATCATCAGTTTTAAATGCATCGGAACTTGGTAGATCGCAGTGCTCAACCATATAATGGCCAATAAAACGATGTTAAGGATGTATAACAGCTCAAGCTGCTCATAAAGCAATACAAGGCCTGTAATTAGCTCTACCGTCATTACGGTCACGGTTATATAGCCTGTGACCTTGTTCTTCTGTTCATACTGAGGTACATCCTCCAATTTCATAGCGCGAAAGAGCGGGTAGTGTACTATTTGAACAAACCAACACAACCCTGTCATAAAGATGGTGGTGAAGAGGTGGATTAGTAAAAGAAGCTCAAAGTTGTTGCTCATGGGATGGGCTATTCTATTGTCAATTGCTGTACAAAGTTATCGTCGGCTAAAAGGTTATCTATAGTATCTTCTAGTTTTTGGATGAGTTCCGCTGAATTTTTGAACGTCTTCGGAAAGTGAGTCTCTTTTTTCAATTGCTCTAGAAAATCGAATCTGCTAATAGCTTCTTCCTTATTTTGATTTTTTGGAATATCGGCATCCTTCTCGAAGACCTGAATGGATGGGTGCTGTCCCCTATTGAAACGATTCTTAGCTTGATTAAATTCTTCCTTTGAAAACTTACCCACTTTGGAATGCAATAACATGGCGAAAAAATTACAGTCGTCGATGGCTAGATTATAATTACCCTGAGAGCGGAAGTATTTTTCGTATTTGGAGTCTTCCCAAGTCAATAGTTGGACAGAAAACCCTTGTTTCCGCAAGGTGTTGTTTTTTCGAGCCAAAGCGACCTCTATTTTCTCTCGTTCAGGTTTGAGTTCGCTGGAAGAGGCAAGAAATAATTTTAAAATTTTAATACTCTTTTTATCCTCATTCTCCGATGCATCTGCCAATAAAAGTGGCTCTCCTTCCTCGTTTTGCCTGAATAAAAAGCTATTCTCCAATAACTCCAATACATTTAGCTCCTCTAGGGATTTATCACATTCCACTTTGAATTTACCTTTTTGTAAGCGAAAGTTGAGATTTTCGAAATTGAAATAGTGCTGTTCATTTTTCTTTGACCGACAGCCATCACAGATACATGGTACTTTTTCGTCAAACTTAATGCCTTTGTATTCACTATTTAGTTCACGAAAAGTTTTCAAAATAATGGTCATCAGCCCTTTGCGGTTGGTTCCTTGTGACCGAATATGTATAGCGCTTCTGCCGTGCAGTTTGGATTTTGTGATTTCTGCAAAAGCTTCGTTGGGCCATTCCAACACAACCCCATTTCTCCAAACTAAGGTTCTTTCCTCGGCAATATCAACATGCCGGCTCACGATAAACTGAGTTAATAAAGTCTTGGGAAGGAAGTCGTAGGCGATGTATAATTCTAAATATTCGCCCTCGGGCCAAGTGTAATTTTCTGGCCTTCCGCTGGGCAAAAGCGGAGGAGTGACATATTCGGGTTTCCCCGGTAATTGGTAGGCTAACTTGAATTGTTTCATCAGCTCCAATAATTGCGGTCGCATATCCCGAAAATCGTCATCGACCCAAATTCGTTTTAAATCATTTTCATCAAAGAAACCGCGCTTTACTTCCGCTACTTCTTTGTCTTCTAGTATTTTATATACTGCCTCCGTCGCCCATTCGTTTTTCAAAATGACAAATTGCTGTAATAATTCACTTTTTTTGTAATGCAAACAATCACCCACGGTATGTAATACAGAACTTAAAATCAAAGCACTTTTTCGGTCTGGCAAATTGTTATCTTGGCAAATCTTTAAATACTCTTTGATGGGTATAAATTGTTCGTCCCTACGTTCATTTAAGACATTACGTATTTTAGCCCAATTCTTTGGAAATGAAAACTGCGTATGGGGTAAGGTTCGTACCCAATATTGAATGGCATCTTCAATTTTTGGAAAATTAGTTTTGGTAAGGAGATTGGAAGTAAAGGTTTCCTTGATGAGATTAGGAAATTGCTTTCTCCAATGCGTGGGGTCGAAGCTTCCCATACCAATCCCATCTTTAAATTCATTCAGTACAACAATGAGCGGGCTTCCCTCACCAAAAAGGGCGGCCGTTTGAAACCAATCGTCAAAGTCGACCGTAGTGTTACCGCTTTCAGCCACCATCACGTAAAGACTACTTTCGGTATAAAAAAGCTGGTGTAAGGTTTTATATTTATCCTGTCCTGCGAAATCCCAGATATTGAGTTTAAAATTCTCTCCATTCGACAGTGGAAAACTGTAATCACCAATATTGATATCTACACCCTTGGTACGATCTTTTTCTTGAGGAAGTTCTTTGCCTAACAGGCGGTTGGCGAGTGATGTTTTGCCAGAACGTCCATCTCCCAGTAGAATGAGTTTTGCCTCAAATAACCTTTCTTCACCACTTTCTTCTTTTTGACGAAAGTACTCCTCAATGGCTTCATTGCCTTGCTTGATAATTTCTGGAGGTGGATTGGTACAGGGGTTGTTGGAAAAAGATATATAGTTGGATCTCTTTTGATCTGCCGACGAAATAATGGGAATTCCCAGATGTATTAGAAACTTCGGGAAATCTGTAAATTCATTGTGGACAAGGGCTAAGGTTTTAATATTCACTAAATTTTCCAAACCTCTTAAATGAGAAAGTTTGTTGCGGTGCAAGTAGAGTCTAATTAAATTGGTGAACCTACTTAGAATTTCTAGGTCTTCAAAGGCGTTACTCCCTAGATTTACTTCCTGTAATTTAGAGGGATTGGGGAGCAATTCCAAACCTTTGAGAGCGTTGATCTTATTTCTAAACAATCCCAAATCTCTAAGACTTTTCAGTTTTTCAAAGCCCTTGATTTCGCTAATATAATTAGAGTTCAGTTCGAGAACTCTTAATCTGGTTAATTGATCAAGCCCTTTTAATTCTGAAATTTGATTATTACTTAAAGAAAGAACTTCAAGGTTAGTTAGTTGATCCAAATACTCTATTTCAGAAATGCTGTTATATCCCATTCTAAGAGACTTAAGCTTTGTGAGCGCTGAAATTTCCAAGGGAATCGCTTGCAAATTTAGCCCTGACAAATCAAGAGAAGTAGCTCCCGTATCAAGTGCTTCTTGGATTCTTTCCAAAGCTATTTCTAAAGACATATATAAAGAGTTTTATAAAACAATATCACACGACCAGTACTCTTTATGCAAGCACTGGAACATGATTATTAACATTGGAATATAGCTTCAAGAGCCATACACCCAAAAAACTACGGGGAGAATATGATGATGGGAGCTAAATTACGAAATTATCAATCAAAACGGTAAACGCCTAAGCGATTAAGAAGTACACCAATCACCATTATCATAAGTATAAAGGACGCCAATATCATAAATCAAATATCGCACATCATAAATCGAACATCGTAAATCCAATATAGTAAATCGTAAATCGTAAATCGTAAATCGAACATCGTAAATCGTAAATCGAACATCGTAAATCCAATATAATAAATCGTAAATCGTAAATCGAACATCGTACATCAAAAATCCACAGCCCCCGTAAAGTGCAAAAACGCGCTAATAAAAAGAATAGTACCAACAAAAGTCCCAGCCGTCCATAGCAAGCGTTTTCTAGCGCCGTCTTTACGGTTAGACATATCAGAGAAACATTGCAGGAAAGCGGCGATGTAAATTACCGTCACACAACCTACAAAGTTTAACCAGAGGTAGGGGATGTCAATATATTCATACTTATCACCGAAGAAAAGAGCAATGACCAGAAATTGGTTAATGATAGCCGCGATAAAGGTTGCACGGCCTTTGATGAACTTGATAAAGAAAGCGATTAAGAAAACCCCTAGGATATTTCCGTAGAAAATGGAACCGATGATATTAACTAATTGGATCAAATTCTCAAAGAGCTGAGCGGTACAGGCAATGAGAATCGCAACAACTCCCCATAGTAAGGTGAACCATTTACTCATTCGTACATAATGCCAATCTTCTTTGCCTCGGTTGTTTCGCTTGTATAAATCGATCGCAGTTGTGGAACCTAGGGCATTTAACTCGCTGGCAGTGGAAGACATGGCGGCGCTTAAAATTACTGCTAAGAGTAGTCCTATCAACCCAACGGGGAGGTTATTGAGGATAAAATGCATAAAGACATAATCTTTATCGTTGGTCTCCGCGTCGGGATTGGCTTGTTTGATTAATGATTTAGCTTCCTCACGAAGGCTAGTTTCGGCCGTATTTAAGGCTTGAATATCTACAATAAGCGATTCTTTTTTAACAGGGTCATCGCTTTGCGCATATTCCAATTGTATGGCTTTGATGTCGCTTTCCAAGAGCAATTTTTCGTCCTGTAGGTCTCGATATTGCTCGGCGTATTCACTTTTAAGCACATCTTTTTCAGCAACGGGGTTGAAATTGAGTGGGGAGCTGTTAAACTGATAGAATACAAATACCATCACTCCAATTAATAGAATAAAGAACTGCATGGGAACTTTCAGCATTCCGTTCATGATCATACCTAACTGGCTCTCACGAACCGATTTTCCAGAGAGATAACGTTGGACTTGGCTTTGGTCAGTTCCGAAGTAAGAAAGCATTAAAAAGCTACCTCCAATCAAACCACTCCAAACAGTGTATTTGTTTTCTAGATCGAATGAAAAATCAAGAATTTCCATTTTCCCATTCGCTCCCGCTAGCTCTAGTGCATTGTCGAAGGAAACGTCTAAAGGAAGGTAATTGAGAATAATTAGAAATGCGATAAACAAACCGGCGAAAATAATGGCCATTTGTTGCTTTTGCGTGATGTTTACAGCTTTGGTACCACCACTAACCGTATATGCAATAACCGAAATACCGATGATGATGTTCAAAGTATATAAATCCCAACCTAGGATACTAGAAAGAATAATGGACGGCGCATAGATCGTAATACCTGCAGCAAGACCACGCTGAATCAAAAATAAAATTGCCGTCAGCGTACGTGTTTTAAGGTCGAATCTTGTTTCCAAATATTCATAGGCGGTAAAGACCTTGAGCCTGTGGTATAGCGGGATGAAAACTAGACAAATCACCACCACTGCCAAAGGTAGACCGAAATAAAATTGTACAAACCCCATCCCGTCATGGAATGCCTGACCTGGAGTAGATAAAAAAGTAATGGCACTGGCTTGTGTTGCCATAACACTCAGTCCAATGGTCCACCAACGCGAATTATTTCCACCTTTGAGATAATCGTCGACAGTTTTGTTTTTACGGGTTTTATAAATCCCATAAAGTACTATGAAGAGGAGTACAGAAATGATTACAGTCCAGTCGATGGTGTGTAGTGGGGTGAATCCAGTATCCTGCATATTATGCGAAAGTTTTCATTAGATAATAAAACAATACGATATAACCTGCATTGAGTAATAGCACCCAAGTATAGCTCTTCTTCCAAACGAATTTATCCATGACATCTTCGGATTCCTTTTCAGTATTCATGTGTTTTAGAGTTAGAGTTAAACTTTATATAAATAATTTATTACTTGCCTAAAGACAATAGATTAGCGAATAACCTATAAGCTCCTGAAACTCCTGCAGGTAATTCCCTAAAGAAGCTCAAGCCTGTATATACATAATGGCCTTTTCCGTGTTTGGCGATTAACAAAGAACCTTGAGTATCTGGATAGTCTTTATCATGCATTCCTAAAATAGGAGTGAACTCTGGAGCCCACTCATTCGGGAAATACAATCCACGTTCTTGTACCCAGCCATCAAAGTCGGCTGCCGTTATTTTATTAGGTGTATTTAGTGCTGGATGCTTTGGTGCCAAGAGGGTAACAGCAGCAAATTCATCGGTTACTCTATCTCTGGAAAGCTTTATGGAATAGGGTGCAAATTCTTTGGTTATGAGTCGATGACTCGTGTTATACTGAAGTAGTAAAGTTCCTCCGTTAGCAACATATTCGTTCAATAGCGCTTGTTTGAATTTTAATTCTGAAACAGTATTATAAGCTCTTATCCCAACAACAATAGCATCAAAACTACTTAGGTTTTCAGTGGTTATTTCCGAAGATTCAATAGTGGTCACCGTATAACCGATCTGCTTTAAACTTTCAGGGATCGCATCGCCAGCACCATCAATATAACCAATGTTTTCACCTCTTTTCTCTATAGGAATACGAACCACTTTGGCCTGAGATGGGATGAGTACATTTTGAAATGGAATATGATCATAATCGATGGAAATCAATTCCTTGTTGTAATAATTGTCACCTACCTGAACAACGGGTTTAATAACTCCTTCGCTCTGGTCTTTAGGAGGTTTAACGCTGAAGATAACTGTTTGTGATGCCCCTTTTGGCCCCAATGAAAAAGTCTGTTGCGCTGGGGAAACAATCCAACCTTTAGGGTGTAAGAGACTAACCGTACCCGTAATATTTTCTCTTCCAGAAGTAACCACCACAGGAATGTCACGAGCGGCTTCGCTGGAGAAAATCAAAACCTTCTCGGGAACTGCCGCTGTTGCTTCTGGCAACACCTCAAAGGGACGATATACCTCTCCTTTGACGGGGTCATTGAACTTATAGGCGATGTTTTTAACAAAATCAATTTCGGTTCCAGCGATAGAGATATTGAAGTGAACTGGGAATTGTCCGGTTTGGATAGGGAGGCCAATTAGTTCCTTGTTCTCCACATGGTACATGCCTAGAGTACCTTCTTTGTTCAACCAATAAGGCGTTGAGATGTTGGTTACGTTAAAAGTAAATGCTGTGCTGGTAATGTTTTGTTTTATATTTTCTGAAAGCGGGATGGGTACCAATTGTGATGGAAATTGAATGACCGTGGAGGCAACCGAATTAAGTTGCATGGGCACATTGGATCTATTAATAGCCTCCAAAGTGACCATAACGTTTCCTTTGGGAGCAACGGTTTGCTGATCGGCAACAGCCTCTAAATACAGACCAGAACAACTTAATATGAGTTGTTTGATTTCCTCGGTCTTAATGGTTCTCCAATGAGTATCTCTAATTTTTTGAATGAGGACATATGCTTTTACCAATTGAGGCACACTGGCGGATGGGTTTTTAAAGTCGAAGTTCTTTTCTACTTCAGTTAGAATAGCGCCAATAGCCGTGCCTTCTTCCAAACGAGACCAGGTTGTATTGATGCCTTCAAATAGATCATCTTTGTTTGTCGCTGCATCTCCTTTTAAGAATTCTAGGTATTCGGTTCGACTTCCTCTGCTACCTGTGTTCCCAAACCCTTGTGATTTATGCATGCTTCTGCTAAGCGCAGCAATCTCTCCATTGGAAAGCCCTAAACTAGGATAGTAGGCACCGGTTTCTGCCCAAGTAAGCGTTGGCTTCATTTTATCAAAGTCTTCTTTATTTTTGTAGGCCCATGAATACGTATTGAAAAACAAACGCTTGGGGCGCCAAGCACCAAATTCTTTAGCAGTTTCAGGATACATGTTTGAATCACCCACCAAATCAAAGGCTTCAAAGCTAAGCATAGCGGAAGAAGTGTGGTGACCATGCGTCTCACCGGGTGTGCGATGATTGAATCTATTGACAATAATATCGGGTTTAAACTTTCGAATAGCCTGCACTACATCACTCATTACTTCATCTTTGTTCCAAATAGCCAAAGTTTCGTCCGGATGTTTTGAATATCCAAAATCATTGGCTCTTGTAAAAAGTTGACTTCCGCCATCAGTGTTACGTGCAGCGACTAGCTCCTGTGTTCGAATCACTCCTAAAAGTTCTCTGATTTCAGGGCCAATGAGGTTTTGACCTCCATCACCACGGGTCATGGAAAGGTATGCGGTACGTGCTTTTAGGTCATTAGAAAGATATGATATAAGTCGTGTATTTTCGTCATCTGGATGCGCAGCAATGTACATAGCTGAACCTAAAAAGTTGAGCTTTTGCAAATCGTGATAGATTTCGGAAGCCGTCGGTTTTTGTGGTTTTTGAGCAAAAGTTGAGGTAAGGGAAACAGTGGCGATTAAAAAGAGAAGCGCTAGGTTTTTACGAATCACAGTGTTAGTTTTTGATGTGTCTCAAAGATATTCAAATTAGGGGATGCACTAAATGTGTTGGGATTTCTTTAACACTCGAATATGAGAATTGCCAGATACACCTCTTTTTATAACCCCAAAGAGTCGCGTAAACTCAAATGTTTATTTCTATTCTGTCCCCAATAAGCGGATCGCATCCGTTTCATTTTCTCAGCTGTGGTTTTAAGCCCGTTCGCATGAGTTTCTTCCCACCGTTCAATGGTATACGGGAATTCGCTGCTGAAGTAAATCTTCAACTCACGATTAAGATCTTTATAGGAAAGGGCATAGCTTGAAATAGAATCACCCTTAATTAAACTGGCTGTAGCGGTGTGGACTGCCATTTCTTTATGACTCATCCTAAAATATTCAAAACTGGGAAGGATGGTAAAATCTCCAGTAGGAAGTTCTTCAGGGTTGATTCGAATGCGATTCCACAGATCACTTTCCATCCAACTTTTTGGAAGACTCATCTTTTGGTCGGCTTCACCTTCAAAATAAGAGTGGGCCTGAATTTCAAAACTCTTTCGGTTGTTCAACTGCACATATACTTGACCGCACCATTCCTGCATGGAATGCGTGATTTTGATAGCGTGATCATTGAGTTGCACTGGACTAAAGGTACTCGTCATGACCGAATAGGGGTAGATGCCCGTTAGGTATTTTTTAGTGTTATTTAGTTTTAAAACTGGGATATTACTCTTGCGGGCGTTGTCTGCCTTCACCTGAACTTCAGGTATGAAATCTTCTGTCACGAAAATATTGACCGAGGTGCCTACTCGCAATTCCCCGTAGCGTTCCTGTGTCAATTTATAGGAGGTGATTTCGGCTATACCGGCGTACCAGTACGCTTTAAAGTCTTCAGAAAGAGTTCTGGTTTTTGATGTGTTGGTTTCAGTTTTTATTTCTGAATGAATTGCAAGGGTATCTTTTTCTGAAGAATTACAACTAAAAAGAAAACCTGAAATGAAGGTTGTAAGAAATAAGTACCGAGCTAACTGCATAATAGAGGGATTTACAGTAAAACTACACCATTGTGACCCAAATAACTCTTAAAGAATTGCAAAAATAACTAGCCTTCACTCGAAAGTTCCATGAGCGTTTTATACACCAGTCTTGTGGGCAATCCCATCACATTAAAATACGACCCTTCCAAACGGTCTATGGCAATATAGCCTAACCATTCCTGAACGCCATAGCTGCCAGCTTTGTCAAATGGTTTATAGTTGTCTAGGTAATATTCAATTTCTGTTTCGGTAAGTGTTTTGAACCAAACCTTGGTCGTGTCATGTATGGTTTTCTGGTAATTTTTAGACGTAAAACAAACGGAGGTAATCACTTCGTGCATGTGTCCACTTAACTCAAAAAGCATTTGTTTTGCTTCAGAATAACTACTGGGCTTTCCTATGGCAATGGTATCTTTCCAAACAATGGTGTCACTAGTAATTACGATATCCTTTTCAGTGAGGTCCTTAAAGACAGAAGCCTTCAATTGGGATAGATAGTCGGTAATATCAGCTCCTTTTAATTTGGGATCGTAGACTTCATCCACCTCGCGCACATCGATTTTGTAATCTAAATCGAGTTCCTTAAAAAACTGTTGGCGCCTGGGAGATCCTGATGCAAGAATAATATGATGGTTTTTTAATTTTTCTCTAAGCATATTCAATCTATAATTTCAATAATAAAGCTGGTTTTACAGCGTCGTACCATTCGCTTTTCAGAATACTTAAAACAATACTGTCTCTTCTGTCGGTTAGGCCTGCGCAATTACTTCTTAGAATACCTTCGTAGGTACATCCCAGATTTTTCATTGCTGTAATGCTTTTCGCATTTTGCGCATCGGCTCTAAATTCTACCCGCTCAACTCCGATAGTTTCAAAAGCGAATTCGAGCAGTAAGTACTTACAATTTTGGTTCAAACCGGTGCGTTGGAAATCTTTCCCATACCAGGTATATCCTAACTGGAGGGTATTGTGAATTGGCTGGATATCATAAAACCGGGTGCTTCCCGCATAGGCATTTACTTTTTTATCAAATATGATAAAAGGGTAGGAGTCTCCTTGTTCTTTTTTGGATTGAGCAAGTGCCAGGTAATGATCAAGATGCTTTTCTCCATTGGCAGGAGTGAGCGAATAAGTCCATAATTCGGGCTCATTTAAAGAGAAACCCAACAAGTGGCCTCGGTCTTCAGCCTTAAGGGACCGCAATAAAACGCGTTCATTTTCGAGAACGATTTCTTTGGAAGTGTCGAAATTCATGAGGTTGTTATCATTTAAGTAATCAAAAATATAGACCCTATTCCAGTAATCATTGTAATTTTTAGAATAAGGGAGAGTCGGGCGTATCGTTTTTTGTTTTTGGCGTCCCATGCTTGAATGCAAAAATACAGAAGGGGAGCACAAACCATAAAAACGAAGTACATGATCGTTACCGTTTGAAAATGAGCTATGCTTTTATAGGTATAGAAAAGGATAGCAAGCATGGCAACAATACCGAGTACAAAAACCATAGATGTGGCCCGTTTGCGTCCAAAAACAATAGGTAGGGTTTGGCGTCCTCCATTTTGGTCCCCATCGATGTCTTCCAAATCTTTTACAATCTCACGAATTAGATTGATGAAAAAGGCAAATCCAGCGTACAATAAAATGACACCTGTGTAATGCAATTGCAGCTCTCGGTTGACGACGTCAATGACGGGAAAAATATCGAATAGAACCATCACCAACAAACTCATAGCGACAAGTAAGGAGATTAGGATATTACCAACTATGAGCATCGCCTTTAGGTGCGTTGCATATATGTAAAGCAAGGCGGAAACTACAATAAAGATAGCAGCCAATCCAGGACGACCTAATTGATTGGACAGGTAAAAGCCGATCCCTACGCCTAAAACATTCAGAATAATATAGAAATTGTAAGCTGCTCGCTCAGGGATTACCCTCCAAACAATGACTTTAGCGGGTTTATTGATGGAATCTACATTCACATCAAAAATATCGTTGACAACATTACCGGCTGCGGCAATTAAAACGGTGGCCAAAACTAATAAGGCAAATTGAAAGTTATTCATAGCGACTATCACCTCATTTTTACCGAAAACCACATATTTGATAATCACCTGTACATAGATAATCATTAAAATATTAATTGGTCTTATGAGCTTAAAATAGCCTAAGAGTTTGGAGGTCATTTCAGTTTATTTGATCAGTCATATTTGGCGCTAGTATCGCCGTTACTTACCCATTTTTCTTGCACTTTCAATACTTGCTCAATAACATCCCGAACAGCACCTTTACCACCTTTTTTATGTGAAATGTACTTGCAAATAGCCTTTATTTCTGGCACTGCGTCTTGCGGACACGTAGGTAAACCGACAAGTTTCATAGGTGGAAGATCTGGAATGTCGTCACCCATATATAAAACTTGGTCTGATTGGATGTTGTTGGTCGTAAAATACTCGCTTAAAATATCAGCTTTATGATGCGCTCCTAGATGAATATCAGTAATACCTAAACCTTGCAATCGTTTACGAACCCCTTCATTGGTGCCGCCACTAATGATACATACATAGTATTGATGATCCACGGCCGTTTTAAGTGCAAATCCATCTTTAATGTTCATCGTGCGGAACATTTCACCATCGGTGTTCACCATAATAGACCCGTCGGTTAAGACACCGTCTACATCAAAAACAAAAGTGGTAATATGTTGTAGATATTCTTTATAGCTTTTCTCCATGGTTCATATTTAGTATCGATTGGGTTAACATCGAATATAGTTCGGGTATAGATGCGTCTAAGCTGCCTGTTTGTTGCGCATCATTCAATATTTGTAAGTGGTTCTTTATGGTTTTTTTATCGTTCCGTTTGGCAGGTCCTGTTTGGGCTTGACTAGGTGATAAGGAGTCTAATTTTTGGGCCGTTTCAAAGATGAGGGGTTTCAGTAGGTCAAAATCCAAGTGGTTTTCAGCAATAATTTCCTCAGAAATATGATATAAGTGATTGGTGAAATTATTAACAAAAACAGCAGCTAAGTGTAGCTTTCGTCTTTGCTCAGAGTCTATTTCTACCATCTTTTCTGAAATATTGTTACCCAACTTTTTCAAAGTAAGTAGGTCTTTAGAACTCTTGGCTTCGACGCAAATGGGAATCGATTTAAAATCTACGATGCGATCTTTAGAAAAGGTCTGCAAGGGATAAAAAACGCCATGATTATTTTTTTCAGAAAGAAGATGCATGGGAACACTACCGGATGTATGAACCACTAATCTATTTTTAAAGGGTAGTTTTTCTGAAAAATCCGGAATGACATCATCGGGTAATGCTATGATATAGGCATCGGCCTCAACCAAATTAGAAAGCGCTGTGGTGCAGTTTTCAATAGGGGGATCTGTAATTTCTGAACGGTTATATATTTGAACAACCTTCACACCATCGGTAACCAAAAAAGCACGAACTAAGTGCTGTGCAACATTTCCAAAACCTAGGATTACCACATTCATAGGGCTAAAATACAATTTTATGGAAAGGCTCTAAAGCTTTCGTCAAATTAGCGACAGATTTTTCTTTGAATAATTTCAATTTCACCTTCTCGCTCCAATTGCTTGACGGCTCTAATGACCGTTTCAACGCGCAAACCAGTTAGATTGGCAATTTGTTGACGCGTAAGACTCACCAGATATTTCGTGTTCGGCGACTCCTTTTCTTTCAAGAAATCGATGAGTGTTAATATACGGTGCTCGGGCGTATGGACCGAGATCTCTTTCATGATCATCGCTTTGTAGCCTATTCGTTTAGACAGATTTGAGGTAAATTTTAAATGAACCTCAAAGTTATCTCGAAGTAAGGCAAGGAATTTAGGCTTTGAGAGCTTGTAAATCGTTGTTTTTTCTATGGCAATGGCAGTTGCTGGATAAGGAAAATCTCCAAATAAGGGTGGCTCTCCAAAACTTTCTCCTTGGTAAAAGTTGCCCTGAACAAATTCTTTCCCGCCTTCGTTAAGATTGTACACCTTAATGCTTCCCTGTTTTATTTGATAAAAGAAAGAAGCCGATTTTCCTTCGGTAAAAACTAGGTCATTTTCGGACAAATGCATCGTTTGAGCTTCAAAATCTTCTAACAGTTTTTCCGGAATCATAGGTTTATGATTTGCCTCATAAGCGAGGGCAATTTGAGCGTCTAACTTTGCTCAAAATTAATAAAACAATCATGAGAAACTTGTCTATATCAGAATTAATAGATGAATTTGACACTAATCGTTATATGTATTTACTATTAACGATCATCTTACAAAGTTGTTTAGGATCGGTGGCCGCCATGCTCATTTTAATGAACGGGACTAATTTGATTACGGGCATCGAATTAACCCTCTGCGTAATTACTTGTATGTTTTATAATGCTGCGTTACTGGCTCAGTTGGAATCGAAGTATGCTTTTTGGCTGCTTGTCATCAGTTTAATTGTAAATAGTCTGCTGGTAATTGTTAACTTAGTCTTCTAATGGAAATGACCGATATTAATTCAGATAAAGATGTCCTTTTGTTGGTGCGAACCTTCTATGGTAAAGTACGAAAAGACGATTTGTTAGGGCCTATATTTAATGGCGTTATAAAAGATTGGGAGGAGCATTTTGAGCGGCTGACCAATTTTTGGGTGAGTAACTTGTTTTTCAGTAAAAAATACAAAGGGGACCCACTTCAAAAACACATTGAGGTGGATGCCGCTCATAATGGTGGAATCAATGAAATGCACTTCGGGGTTTGGCTTAATCTCTGGTTTGAAACCGTCGACGAATTATTTAAGGGAGATATAGCCCAAGTGGCCAAAAATCGAGCAAGAAATATGGGAACATTTATACATTTAAAAATCTTCGAGGCTCGAAACAATCCTGAGCGAAAATAATCCATATACCTTAACAGATTTAAGTAGAAATTCTGAGTCGAATTAACTAAATTTGCCCAAAATTCGTTAGAATGCAAAAGAAACTTGCTTCAATCCTCTTTTCAACACGTCTCACTGCTACTTTATTTCTCGCTTTCGCTATTGCGATGGCCATTGGAACCTTTTTGGACCGAGCGTCCGAAACGTCGCCAACGCCATTTTCTAGAGAAATGATTTATAATGCCTGGTGGTTTGAGGCAATCATGGCGCTTTTTGTTGTCAATTTTGTTGGGAATATATTTCGATTCCGATTGTATAAAAAGAAGAAGTGGGCAACACTGACATTGCACTTGTCCTTCATTTTAATATTGGTAGGCGCATTTGTCACTCGTTACATTGGATATGAAGGATTGATGCCTATAAGAGAAGGCGCTACAGAGAGTACCTTTCTGTCTACCGAAACCTATTTAAAGACCTTTATTGACGGTGATTCTGTTGCCAATGGTGTGGCTCAAAGAAGGAGGTTGCCATTGGAAGAATTGGATCTTTCTGAAAGACTCAATAATAGCTTTGCGATAAAAACCGATTATAATAATCAACCCATTACTATAGAATATAAGGACTTTATCTCTAATGTTCGAGAAGGGTTTATTGCTACTGAAGACGGTGATGATTATTTGAGAATTGTAGAAAGCGGGGAAGGACAGGGACACGATCATTGGATAAAAAAAGGAGAAGTAGTCAGCATTCATAATATCCTTGTTTCACTGGATAGGCCAACGCCTAATGCTATCAATATTACAACCGGTGAGAATGCTTATAAAATAGATGCACCGTTTGATGGGTTCTATATGAATATGTCCGAGCTAAAGGCTTCCGGTGTAGACCAGACGCAACTGCAGGGAGTCGATATGGTGGAAATCATGAATCGCTTTCAGAAACCATTTGTTAAGGATAGTGTTCAAAATTTGGCATTACGTTCTTTGTATAGCATGGGAGGGATGCAGTTTGTAATTCCAGAAGCAGTTTCTAAAGGAAGATATGGAGCGGTAAAAGTCGCCCTACCAGAAAATACTAATCAGGATGTTTTGATATTGGATATAAATTCCATGGGAGAAACAAAAACGGTTGAGCTTCTTGGAGGAAAATTTATTACAGCAGACCCTGTTCGTGTTGATATTGCAGGGCTCAGAGTATACCTGAGTTATGGTGCAAAGGAGTTGAAATTACCTTTTAGTATTACTTTAAACGACTTTATTGCTGACAAATTTCCGGGGACTGACAAGGGGTATTCTGCATATAGAAGTAAACTTACCGTAAATAATAGCGATATCGATTTCTTCGATTATGATGTTTATATGAATAATGTCTTGGATCATGGTGGATTCCGCTTTTTTCAAGCTTCATTCGATCCCGATGAAAAGGGAACTGTGTTGTCTGTAAATCACGACTTTTGGGGAACGTGGATTACCTATATCGGTTATTTTCTGCTGTATTTTGGGTTGATGGCCATTCTTTTCGATCGCAATACACGATTTGCAGATCTTAAAAGGATGTTAGATAAAATAAAGGATAAAAAGGCGAAACTGACGACGGTTATTGTCTTATTGTTTTCTATTACAAGTTTTGCGCAAGATGGAGAACATACCGGAAGAGCAACCCTAGCACAAATTGATTCAGTCGTTATTGCCAATGCGGTGAACAAGGAACACGCAGCGAGGTTTGGCCGATTGGTGATTCAAGACAATGGACGTATGAAGCCCATAAATACTTTCGCAAGTGAAATTTTACGTAAGGTAAGTGGGAAGAATACTTTTGGGGAATTAGACGCAAATCAAGTCTTCTTATCGATGAATGATATTCCGAAGTTATGGTTGGAAGTACCCATCATGAAGTTGGATTGGCGAAATGACAGTATCAAACGAATTTTAGGGGTTTCAAAGGAAACCTCCAAGGCCGCTATCTTCGATTTATTGGACGGTCAAATGAAGAATAAATTGGGCCCCTATTTGCAGGAGGCTACGTCTAAGACCAAGCCGAATCAGTTTGAGAAAGACTTTATCAAACTCAATGAGAAATCTTATGTCCTTGACCAGGCGTTGAGTGGAAGTTTATTGAGGCTTTTTCCAATACCCGGAGACCAAAATAATACTTGGGTTTCAAGACCTGAACTGGGTACTGTCAATATAAAAGGACAAGATTCAGTTTTTGTAGCTGAAATACTTTCGGCATATCGTTTGGCACTCGACTATGCAAAACGTACCAATGACTACACCGAGGCCGATAAAGCATTGGATCTAATTGCGAAATATCAGGAAAAATACGGATCGGACGTATTGCTTTCAGAAAATAAGATTGATGCTGAAATAGCGTATAACAAGGCAGATTTATTTAATCGCTTGTACCATTACTATGCGATGTTCGGATTTTTCATGTTCTGCTTTATCATTTTTGGCATTTTTACTGAAAGAAAACTCATTACTTATTCTATTAAGTTTTTCAAAGTGTGTATTTGGGCTTTATTCGTACTTATGACTCTTGGTCTCATTGCGCGTTGGTACATTAGTGGTCATGCTCCTTGGAGTGATGCCTATGAGAGTATCGTTTACGTAAGTTGGGCAACGGTCTTCTTTGGATTGGCATTTGGACGTAAAAGTGATTTAACGGTGGCTTCTACCGCTTTTGTAGCTTCAATTTTACTATGGGTGGCAAATTTAAATTGGTTGGATCCTTCGATCGCAAATCTACAACCCGTTTTGGATAGTTATTGGCTTATGATTCATGTAGCAGTAATTGTAGGTAGCTATGGACCATTTACATTGGGATGGATACTAGGAGTGACTTCACTTTTGTTAATGGTTTTTACTACTAAGAAGAATAAAACCAAAATGGAATTGAACATAAAGGAGATTACCATTATCACCGAAATGTCCCTTACAGTGGGGCTAATCATGCTCACTATCGGAAATTTTCTGGGCGGGCAGTGGGCAAATGAAAGCTGGGGTAGGTATTGGGGATGGGACCCGAAAGAGACTTGGGCACTCATTAGTATTATGGTGTACGCATTTGTTATTCATTCGCGTTTAGTTCCAGGTCTTCGTGGAAAATGGACGTTTAACTTTTTAGCCGTCGTTGCCTTTGCTTCTATTATGATGACCTATTTTGGAGTAAACTTCTATTTAACGGGCTTACATTCTTACGCTAATGGTGATGCACCGGTTACTCCCAATTTTGTATTCTATCTATCGTGTTCTTTAGTGCTACTATTTATAGTATCCTATATCAATTACAGAAAACATTACATAAAAAAAGGATAACCGTAACGTTATCCTTTTTCGCCATATTAATTATAAAACAATAGTTGATTAGGTTGTTTGGAGTCCTAATGTTGTGAAATAACTTCGGTAGTTACGTCCAGTTTTGTGATTAACTAAACCAGCTCATGCCACTCTTATATTAGTTATAAATATAGTCGGGTTGTGAATCGACCAATCGATAGTCTTGCTGAATTTGTTCTCCTATCTCTAGTTTTTCATACAGATCTTTTGTCAATTCTTCAACCTCGTGCTCTGTAGTTTTTAGCTTTCTTGCTATTTTTGAATTCTCTTTTCCTTCAGAAATATACTGTAATAGCTTAATCTCTAATCCGTCAAGATCATAATGCATGATTAGGTTTTCCAAATACACTTCTTCGACCAGTTTTTCGGTTTTCATTCGAACAGATTGCGCTTCTTGACGTTTCAAGAAAATACGAAGCTCTGCCTGTCTTAAAACGTTTTCTTCTTTGATAGACTGCATCCGGTACATGATCGCATAGGTAAGAATGAGCATTTCAGCAATACTAGCCGCTTTAATATGTGTTGCTTGTGTCGATAAAAAGTTAATCCCAAGTGGATTCAAAACAAAGAAGTCAACACAAAACAATAGGGGAATAAAAGAACCTATTACTAAAAACTTAGCATAATTCTTTTTGCTGAATAAGTATATCCCTGCCATAAAGTAACAGGCGAGTATGGTAAACAGTACGGCATTCGTACCTAGGAAGAAGGCAGGGTTATCGCTGCCCCAACCCGCGGCCAATAAAATGGCAGAAATTCCAAATAATGAAAAGCTAATGTATTTTAGTTTTGGAAGATGCTCGCTTAAATTCAGGTATTTTGAAATGAATAGCGCCCCAAATATGGTTGCTATGAAAGAAAATAACGTTTGTTTATTTAATAGGAGATCTATATTCTCTAGACCCAAAAGAGAAAACAAACCGTCGCTAAAGAAAAGTAACACTGACATGCTGGCTAAGGCCAAGGAATAGTATAAAAAGGTTTTCTCTTCAAATAAAAAGAAGCAAACCAAATTTAGTAAAACGAGCATAACCGCAAACCCATAATACAAGCCTTGTCTAAAGATTGTTTGAGAATCGATAGAGGCCTCATTTCGCACTATAGAATTTTCATTAATTAGTATTCCCGAAGAACCACTATTTGTTGCATCAAATTTGTAGGAATTTTCCGCAAAACCAAATCCTTCTCCAAAATTTCCAAAATTCCTATTATAGTAAAAATTAACGTCCACTGGAGTCATATATAGGGATGGGTTCATAGCACTATTTGGACCATTAAACTCCGCGCCAATTTGATTCTCATCTGTAGTGTTTTCAATAGATTGTAGGCTAATACTCTTGGTCGTAACTTTTACGAAATGCACTTTCTTTTTTGCCTGTGCGTTGAGGCAAAAGAGGATGGAAAAAAGCAATATAATTGACTTCATTATAAGTAGGTTTATGTCATTTGGGTACTTCAATATACAAAAAATATACACTTCACCTAATAAATTTGCATTTCATCGATGAAATAACAACATATGATAGCAAATGGTATAGGTTAATTCCTACAAAATATAAATGACCTCAATTAGGGTTAGTTTATAAAATACTGAATGTTAGATAATTAAGCATCCCTTTGTTTGGTCAAAACAAAACCTTACTTTTTTATTTTTTAACACGAATTTTTATTTTCAATTCACCTATGGAGAAGAAGTTTTTTTAATTGATTTGAGTTCCCGCTCTTAGAAAGTAGCAGTCGTGATGCACTTACTCACCAACCATGTCCTCTGGTTTTACCCAAGCATCAAATTCGTCAGCCGTGAGATAACCTAGATTGACCGCCTCTTCTTTGAGAGTGGTTCCATTTTTATGGGCGGTGTTCGCGATTTCTGCCGCTTTGTAGTATCCAATTTTGGTATTTAGGGCAGTCACTAACATCAATGAATTATCCAACAAACGTTTGATAACATCTTTATTCGGTTCAATGCCCTGAGCGCAATGTAAATCGAAGGATTCACAGGCATCACCAATCAATTGAGCGGATTGCAATAAGTTAGCAGCCATTAAAGGTTTAAAGACATTTAATTCATAGTGTCCTTGCATACCACCTACACTTATGGCAACGTCATTCCCCATAACTTGGGCACAAACCATTGTTAATGCTTCACATTGTGTAGGATTCACCTTGCCGGGCATAATAGAAGACCCAGGTTCATTGGCAGGAATAGAAATCTCTCCAATACCACTACGTGGTCCGCTCGCTAGCATGCGAATGTCGTTGGCAATTTTATTAAGAGAAACAGCTAGTTGTTTTAAGGCACCATGTGTTTCAACAATAGCATCATGGGCCGCTAGAGCCTCAAACTTGTTTTCTGCAGTTATAAAAGGCAGACCAGTGAATTCAGCAATATATTCTGAAACTTTGACAGCATATCCCTTCGGCGTGTTTATTCCAGTTCCTACAGCAGTACCACCCAGTGCCAATTGCGATAGGTGAGCTAAGGTATTTTCTAGCGCTTTAATACCAAAGGCCAATTGAGCAGCATAACCACTAAATTCCTGACCTAAAGTCAATGGAGTGGCATCCATAAGGTGCGTACGACCTATTTTCACACAGTTGCTAAAGTCGGAAGATTTCTGCTGTAGCGTTGCATGCAATTGTTTCACACCAGGTAATGTTACTTCAGCAATCTTTTTATATGCTGCGATATGCATTCCTGTTGGGAAGGTATCGTTGGAGGATTGCGATTTATTTACATCATCATTTGGTTGCAGTGTTTTTTCGCCTTCACCTACCGTTTTTCCTGCCAGTTGGTGCGCTCTATTCGCAATCACTTCATTGGTATTCATATTACTTTGGGTTCCACTTCCCGTTTGCCATATAACTAGAGGAAACTGATCATCGTGCATCCCAGTCAATATTTCGTCACAAACAGCAGCGATAAGATCCCTTTTCTCTTCCACTAAAACACCTAAATCACAGTTGGTATAAGCAGCTGCTTTTTTAAGATAAGCGAAGCCATACACAACTTCCAAAGGCATGGAAGCTGGTGCACCAATTTTAAAATTATTTCGAGAGCGTTCGGTCTGTGCTCCCCATAGTTTATCGGCGGGAACTTGAACCTCGCCCATGGTGTCTTTTTCAATCCTGTAATTCATAATAGCTGTTTCAGAAATAGGATACAAAATTACTTATTTATGACGGAAGACGGAAGCGCTTGGGCCTAAGTTTTTACTGTAAGTCTTCAACAGTTACGATTAAGGAAACTTTAGGGTAAAATTTTTATTGAAACTGCATTAATTTTTCTAAAATTCATTTTATCTTTGCCAAAACAAAACACGCTGCATATGTTCGATTTCGATCAATATTTAGGATTTCTTGCATTTTTAACCATCTTAACCATTGGTTTTTGGCTAATGATCTTTTTAATCTCTTTTATTCCTTTTTGGATTGGAGGCTATATTGTAGATAGTTTTAAAATAAAGCGTGAAGAAAAATTGAAAGAAAAAGGTGAGGCTTAAACGCCATATCTATCAAAATATAGAGGAAGTTCTAACGAGCTTCCTTTTTTTATGCCCTATGATTTCCTGCTAGTCGAACTTTCTATCCAACCAATGCATAATATTAAGTAACAGTTGATAATTCTCTTTGGCGTCGTCTCGATTCATACCCACTTTAAACTTTTGCGTACCAGCTAGCTGAGCTGTAAACATAGCCGCTTCTCCAAAAAACACAATCCGTCCTTGACCAAAATTGGCATAAGCTCCTTGGGACCATCCATCTAGATTATAGGTAGGCGTATCTTTTTTAAAGACCCAAGCTGTGTCGGGAAGCCTGTTGACAAACCTTTCATCAAAGACTAAAATGGGTTTTGCGTAGGTTGGAATTTTAAAACCCTGTCCTGTAAAGGTGGCCACTTCTTCAATACGCTCTTTCTCATTTCTACCGTTGGTTATAGAATTATCTTTCAAATTTTTATCGGTTCTATTGAAATATGCGGGCTTTCTGGACTGTAAAGTATCCATTGCGAAGCCGTCTGTAAATTCAAACTCGAAGGCAGCGGCAAGCTGTTTCGAAGCTCCACCAAGTGGCATATGATCAGCAATAAGAAATAGGCTCCCACCATCCAATACCCATTGTTTGAGAATTTCTATTTCGGTTTTTGAAAAAGCGGAGTAGGTAGGTACAAACCAATTTTCAACGTTTTGTTCATTCAAGGCATTAGAAATTACCAGAATTTTTCCCTCAGCTAGTTGCTCCTTATTAAACCCACCTATATAGGGAACAACACGATAGCCGTCTCTTTCGAATAGGGTTGCGAATGCCTTAAAACGGCCTTCTTTGGTGTGAAAATTGTGATGACCTTCATCAATGAATACCGTAGGGCCTTCTCCTTCATTGTACTCAGGATTCGCAATGGTTGGACTAAAAGTAGTATCAGCTACCTGTTGTGCAGATAGGACTCCAGTAAACATGCATAATAGGGTAACAACAAATACTCTCATAAAAAAGTGTTTTTAACAGAAACAATGGAGCCGACACAGAACTAGGGAATTCCTTTTAACCTTGGAAATCTCCTTCGCCATCTCCACCACCACGATCCGAGCGTTGGCGCTGTTTCTTCTGATTCAGTCTATAGGTGAAAGAAAGTGTAAATACACGTTCGCGCCATTGAAATTCACTAGTACTTCTAAAGCTATCTGTTTCGGTTACAGAATTTCTTTTCCTTGAATTAAGTAAATCTCTAACATTAAAACCAATAGTTCCGTTGTCTTTTAAAACATCTTTGCTGAAGGCAAGATTCAATGAAAAAATACCTGTGCTTTCTGTTTGGGCGTTGTTACGCGGACCTCGATAAAAGGCAGTGGTTTGCCAGTCTATCTTTGCAGGAAGTGTGACCTTAGAACTAAATCTCGAAAACCAACTCGTGTCCTTATTCCCATAATCTACATCATTAAATTCGCCCACAGTCTCGAATTGAAAAAAGTTAAAACTTCCATTCAATCGCAACCATTTCATGGGGTTATACAAAATACCAGCCTCAAAGCCAATGCGCTCATTGGTAGATAAATTAATAGGAATGGTTCTAATAATAGGAATTCCGTTGGAAGTTAGTGCTCCTGTTTCTTCCTGAACACGTTCAAAGGCATCGGTTTCATACTGATAATATATAGACGAAGTCAAGGTTATTTTTCTACCCCATTTCTTCAAATATCCAATATCGAAGGCACTTGCGTAGGCTGGGTCTAAATCTGGATTCCCTTGAAATACATTGGCCTCACTCGATCTCGACGGGAATGGATTGATAAAGAATCCACGAGGTCTGTTAATTCTTCTGTTATAGCCAAGAGTAATGTTTTCCTGCTCACTGAGTTCGTAAACTAGGTTCACGGTTGGAAATAACCCCAAATAATCCTTGTCAAAATTGAAATTTAAATCACCGTTTGAAACGACATCCTCACCGGTAACTTCTCCCTTAAGCGTTGTTGCTTCCATACGCAGACCAAGTAAAAATGAGAATTTCCCAAACTTATTTCCGTATTGAGAATATAGAGATTGAACGTTCTGTGTAAAATCAAAAACATTGGAAATACTATCGTTACGCACAAAGGGGCCATTGGTCACTAATTGCTCTAGTAATTGATAATCGGTAACATCATTTTGATAACGACCTCTGAAACCTACTTCAAACTGGGCGTTCTCGCCAATAGGAAGCACATAGTCCCCTTGGACTAAAAATTCGGTACCATCTTCGACGCTCAAGATATCTTCAGCGGGAAGTTCCATGGTAGTTGGAAAGGTGTCATTTTCACCAATGAAAGCGCGCTCCGTTTCCGAAGAAGTTTCATATTGTAAATCTAAGGTAAGCTTATGACCATCTTTGCTAAGATCGTTTTGATAGTTTAACGCAAATTGAAGATCATCAGAATCTTCACTCTCATTTTCAATTCTACTGCGAGTAATAGCCAACACATTTGCTTGATCAAATTCACTGGTAATATTCGTGGTCACATCATCGTCATTTCCTTTTCTATAAAAACCCGTTGCGGTTATCGAAGATGTTTCATTTAAAAAATACTCAATACCTATATTGGTGTTAAATCCACGTTGCAAACGATCAAAATCACGATTTTCAACAACCAAAGGGTTTTCCACAGATGGCGAAAAATAGGTGTTTTCAAAGAATGCGTTTCCTGGTGTTTCTCGATAACGATATCCTGTGGTATTAAAAATGTTGAACTTATTGGTTCGTAAATTCACATTGGTTGTAACGCCTGCCCCCAGTGGATAGTTGAAGTTAGTTTGAATGGAGCCATTTAGCCCCAATGTTTTTTCCTTTCGGAGTATAATATTCAATATTCCTGCCGTTCCTTCTGCATCGTATCTAGCCGATGGAGAAGTAATCACCTCCACGCGTTCAATGGCGTCGGCCGGAAGTTGGCGAAGGGCATCAGTCGATCCAAACCCTGCAATGGCACTAGGTTTTCCGTTGATAAGAATACGGACATTTTCATTGCCTCTAAGTGCAATGGCGCCATCCACATCTACTGTGACAGAGGGAATATTGTCCAAAGCATCGCTAACTGTGGCTCCACTAGTGGTCAAATCCTTGCCAATATTGTAAATCTTTTTATCTAAGCGAATTTGAACCTCGGTAGTTTCAGCGCGAACAATCACTTCATCCAAGCTTTCAGAATCTAACGTAAGTGACATTGTTGGCAACTTGGTGTCCTCGAAAAGGCGCTGCTCTAAAAGTTGTTTGGTTTTATAGGAGATAAACTCAAACTGCACCGTATATAAACCAGCCGAAACCTCAATGCTATAATTTCCTTTCGTGTCGGTGATTCCACCCGTGGCAATTTTCCCATCCTTTCCAATGAACGCGATAGTAGTATATTCTAGAGGAACATTCGAGTCTTGCTCAAGCACTTGTCCAGTAACTATAACTTTAGTCCTTTCATTTCCAGACGAGTTACCGCGTTGTGCAAAAATGGGAACACTAAAAAGTATTAGTAGCAGGATGTAGGTTGGTTTCATATTTTGTTTTGCCAATTTAGACTACGAAATTAGTTCGAGGTTTTAATTGGAGCCCCTAAAGTTTTGTTAAAAAAAGAAGATTAACAAAATGGCATTGAAGCTGACGCTTGGTCTCTTAGATTTGCACGATTAAAGAAGCTCCAAAACCCGCTCTGGAGGCCTTGCGACGATGGCAACGTCCCCTTTTACAACAATGGGGCGTTCGATCAATTGTGGGTATGATAACATTGCCTTTACAATAGTTGTATCGGTTAGTTTTTTGCCTTTGAATTGTTCCTTCCAGATAGTTTCATTGGTACGCACCAATTCGATGGGTTTCATTTTGAGCAGCCCGAGTAATTCCTTTAATGTTTCCTCTGTAAATGGAGTTTTTTTATAATTAATTACGGTAACGTCGCTTCCTACGTCGGCCAAAATAGTATGACAGGCTCGTGATTTACTGCAACTCGGATTGTGATAGATGGTTGTCATTGATTATTTGATTTATTCTGAATTAGCTTTTGAATTGTTAACTATCTTATTTCGTATTTCCTCTACGGCCGGATGCGTTGTAAAAAATAGAAAGAACACATGATATCCCAAAAAAGTAATTTTCTTTCCAAAAACTGAAGGTTCATTTAAACGAATTGTAATCTTTCTGGGTAAACCCCAGATATTCCCTGAAACTGAGCTTATTTGTGATAGCGGAATTTCAATTTCTTTTTTGAAATTACTCACGTATAAAAAGTCATCGTCAATGGATACTTTTTTGATGCTGTATAAATTAAGCAGTAATATAAACGAAAATATTATTCCAGATACAATGAAGGATACAATGCCAATAAGTGCTATCTCAAGACTAGTGAAAAAAATAAAGACTCCTAAATACATTAGAGTGACTGCGATTGGTAATACAACCTTATAAAAATAGGTGCGAGAAGTGGATAATCTTTGCATTTTCGAGATATTAATTTATCAAGTCTTCAATCTCTTGGGTATAGTCATACTGCAAATCTTCATGCAGTGTAGCGATTTTCTTCTGAATTAAATCCAATTGACGCTCGTATAAATTGACCATGGTCACACTATTTTTTATAGAGGGCCTGAACTCTTTCAAGGTCTGACAAAAATACAGTAGGAGCTCCACTTCGGTTTCCTTTACAGCTGAATAGCGAATGTATTTTTTTGTTTCCCTAAGAATCTTCCGAATACTCTTCTTTACATAGTAAAAGCTACTCACATTAATTTCTGAAAAGCCTTGGTTAATATGTTCTTTTACCTGACCCACATAGGCTTCTTCATTTTCACTTTCAAACAGTAAATAGGTGAGGACTTCCTTGTTTTCTTTTTTAAATCGCGCCAACCGAAGGCAAAGCGCCTCCAATTCGTCCGAAGATCGAAATTTTAGTTCTTTTTTTATTTGAGCAACGGTTGCAGGTTTCACTGGAAATGCTTGTTTTGTTTGTCCAATCAAAGAACGTAATAATTTCTGAAGTGGTCTAAAAATTTAATTCTATGCTTTCAATACATTCCAACGAACGCCATGAATTGGCCGTTACGGATATAACCCACTAAAAAAACCCATCTGCCTAAGCGGATGGGTTTTGGTCTAAAAAAATATGGTGCTGCTGTTAAACTACTTTAACTCTAACTGCATTTAATCCTTTTTTTCCTTCTTCCAGTTCGAATTCAACGGTGTCGCCTTCGCGAACTTCATCGATTAATCCTGAAATGTGTACAAAATGTTCTTGATTTGAACCCTCTTCAGTGATGAATCCAAAACCTTTGGCATCGTTGAAGAATTTTACTGTTCCTTTACTCATTATAAAAAATTTAATTAATTAATTAGTTGTAGGCAATTGTGGTGCCATAACCTTAAAGATACGATTTTTATGAATACCTTTTGTAAGTCATAGTCTTTTAGGGGGTTAGACGGTTACGCTCAAGCCTTGTAATGCGGCCTTTAGTTCGGCTGCATTTATAAAATGAATTCCCTTAATTCCTACTGCTTCACATCCTTCAATATTGGCAAGGCTATCATCTATAAAGACGGCATTTTCTCGATCGATCTCATAGCGAGAAAGCATGAGTTCGTAAATTTCAGGAAGGGGTTTGCGCATCCCTTCATCACCACTTACTAAAATGCCCTCAAACCATTGAAGCCATGGAAATTTTGCAATCGCCTTGGGCCAAGTCTCACCGCTCCAATTAGTTAGCGCCAACACTCGATAATTAGGGTTGTCTATCAAACTTTTCAAAAGCGTTACCGTATCGTCGTGGGCAAAACCGAGCATTTCTTCCCAGCGACCATAATACATTTTAATCAACCTTTCGTATTCCGGAAATAACGCGATTCGCTCTTCGGTCGCTTTGGCCAAGGAATAACCCGCATCCTGATGTACATTCCAGTCCCAAGCGCAGATAGTATTGAGAAACCAATCCATCTTTTCGCGATCCCCACCGAATTCTTTCAAATAAACATATTCAGGGCTCCAGTCGATAAGAACACCACCTAGATCGAATATAATAGTGTCGATTTTTTGATTCATTGGTTCGCTGTTTTAAGCACGGGTTAATCTCTTAATGATGTTTATGTGCTGTGGAAAAAAGTTTATTAATTCGGTTTGTTTTGGCATTTGAAAGTCTCTAAAATCGAATCCAGGGGCTACGGTGCAACCCGCAAGAGCAAAACTATCTTGGGATGGGACTTCTGCAGCAAACCAATGACCACCAGGAACCATGTATTGCGGAACTTCACCTTTAGAAAAATCAATGCCTATAACCTTCAGCCAATAATCTCCGTTGGGCGCTATGACGTACAATTTGATGGGCGCTCCCATATAAAAGTGCCATTGTTCATCCTGATATAGTCTATGAAAGGCAGAGAAGGTTTCGGAGTGTAGTAAAAAGTAAATACTCGTGGCGAAATTTCGTTCGCCTTCATAAGGGCCATCTAGTTCAGCTTCAGAAATGGCACCAGAACTTCGATACGTTTCCCTAAAATAACCTCCCTCGGGATGAGGGGATAGGTCCAATTCTTGGATAATCGTTTCCATCGTATTCATTATACAAATATTTACTTCGGAAATAAACTCTTGTCGAGCCATGGAACAATGCGTAGTGCGTTCTTATAGTACACCTTTTTAAGTACATTATCTGGAAGGTCTAAGCCGTACATGGGCCAAAAAGCATGGTATTTTTTATGATACGGGAAGTATTCATCATCACTTTCCAAAATTCTGAAATACGTAGGGAATTCACCCGGTTTCCAACTGTCTTTACCGAAAAGAATCCGGTCTTGATATTTAATAAAAAATGCCTTTGCGAAACGGGGTTGACGGCCCAATTCAGCAATAATTGCACCTATCCCCACATTCATATTGGGCATTTCATCTAGCAATTGGCCCAACTTACCAAGGTCATTGGCAAACCAGCCCATATGTGCATTAATAAAGGTGGTGTTTGGGTGCTTTTTGAACATGGAATGTTGTTCAGCAATCAGTTGTTCCCAGGGAACAGGATTATTGGCATCGCGTTTTCTTCGGGGATGCGTTTTGAGTTCCAGCCAGCGTTCGTTATCTCCGTCAAATTCGTCCCAAAATGGTTTTGGATCTGCCGTATGAATCAGTACTGGAATGCCTAATTCACCACATTTTGCCCAAATTGGATCAAGCCTTGGATCGTTCACCGCAATGCGATTTCCGTCTGTATCTTCATTACGTAGGCCTAAACTTTTGTAGACTTTCAAGCCTTTCGCTCCATTTTTGCAGTCTTCAGCCAATTGATTCACTGCATTTTCGGTCCAGCCCTCGCTTCCAACACCATCAAAGTTGACGTTGGCAAATACAACAAAGCGGTTCGGGTAGTGCTCTTTAATATTTTGAACCGATTTCGATAAATTCTCACCGGAACGTCCACTTAGATTTACCATAATACCCATATTCAGAGTGTCCATAGCCGCAATCACCGGTGTAAGGTCCTGCTCGGCCATGCGGTATTGGTGACCGTGAACATCTATAAAAGGAAACTTGGCTCTTATGATAGTTTCTCCTGGCACGACCAAAGTCGAATTTGGGTTGTATTCTTCGAACGTAAGGTCCTGACCAAAGACGAAGGAACTAATACATAAGAAAATGAGAATGGGCAAAATGTTTTTCATTGGTTTTTCTTTGAGCCATAAATGTAAATATATGGTTAGAAGTCAGAAAGCTTTTAGGATGGGTTTAACGTATACTATGACTAGCTATCCGTACGTCTTTTTAAGAACCTCGTTGGTCTCTTCTAGGGATTTAAATACTTCAAAAGTTCTCCCTTGCGTTCATTGAGCTCCCATTGCATTTCCATATTGGGTTGCCTTAATGGGATTATTGGGGTCCCAAAGCAAACTAAAGGCAACCCCTCCTGCAAAGGAGTCTCCACAACCAGTAGGATCTATTACTTGGTCTACTTTTACGGAAGGGACTAGGGTTTCTTTTAATTGACTATTCTCGAGTGTATACACCATTACACCACGGGAATATAAAGTCACAAACAACGACTTTAAATTGCTTCATGAAAGGAAGGGTTTAAGTCTTCGATTAGAACGGCAAGGACTTTTTCAAAAATATGAACTAAATTGTTGATATCGAAATTAAATTAGGAACACTGCAAATTTCGCAACCCCTCATAAACTACAATACCAACAGCATTTGCTAGATTTAAGCTTCTTATGTGTTCGCTGTGTAGTGGGATTTTAAATAGTTGCGCTGCATTTTCGATAACGATTTTTTCAGGCAACCCGACAGATTCCTTTCCGAAAATAAAAAACATGCCATCCTCGTAATCAATGGAGAGGTAATCTTTGGTAGCGTGACTCGATAAAAACGCCATGGGTTTGCCTTTTTGAGTTTTCATAAAGTGGTCAATACTATCGTAAATACTCACTGAAATATGTTTCCAATAATCCAGACCGGCTCTTTTCAACCGACTATCGCTTATTTCAAAACCAAAGGGTTTTACTAAATGTAAGTGAGCGCCAGAGGCCAAGCATAACCTACCAATATTACCCGTGTTATTAGGTATTTCTGGCTCAAAAAGTACAATGTTATAAGGCATAAAAAAGTGAGTTAGTCAACGATTGAAATATACGACAATAGCGGTAAAAATAAAGCACAGGCCTAGAAGGCTTGTGCTTTTTAAATGCAACAAATAGAAATTAAAGTAAGACCTAATTATGGGTTTTACTTAGTTTACTCCAGTTTTTGTCAGCTGTTTTTT
>Ga0256847_1000086_pt1 | contig 63185 bp, 51 predicted proteins | sample TeddybearmetaG_FD_189099 | JGI IMG/M metagenome (GOLD analysis project Ga0256847, IMG submission 189099) | Hydrothermal vent microbial communities from East Pacific Rise, Pacific Ocean - Teddybear | ecosystem: Environmental > Aquatic > Marine > Hydrothermal vents | place: Pacific Ocean: East... | reverse complement strand
AAGTATGCCACAAATCCAACTCCCCTGTGTACTACAAACCAAACTTGAAAATCCAACAATCCAGTGATTAAGAGGCTTTCAGGAATCCGAACAGGTCAGATTGAGTGTGAGATATTGAAAATTAGTGCTTTTTTTAACATTTGATGCAGTTGTTTTGACCTGTTTGCTCAAGCTGGGTTAATATTCTTCATGGGTTTTGCTTTAGGAGCTTACCAGAAAGAGTATAATTGTTTTAAATTCGCTGCTATAATTTCATCAAACAAAAAATATGGGAAGTAAATATTCTGCAAAAATTAATGACATTTTAGAAAAATACAAGCCCATATTAATTTCTTTCAACTCAGCTGAAATGTCACATAAGCCATTGGTTCACAAGTGGTCAAAGAAAGAAATTCTAGGTCATCTTATCGATTCTGCCTATAACAATCACCAAAGGTTCTTAAAGGCTGAAAAAAAACACAATTTAATTTTTGAAGGATATGATCAGAATGAATGGGTAGCGAATAATAACTATCAAAATAGAGATGTGAAAGAAATTATTTCTTTATTTATTTCCTCAAATCAGCATATTGCACATTTGATTTCTCAGCTGAAAGAAGAGGATTTAATAGCAAATACTAGCGATCATAATTTTGATAAGATATGTATGAATCTTGTTGAAAAGGGAAAGCCTACTTCTTTGGCATATTTGATTGAAGATTATATCTTTCATTTACAACATCATCTTGGACAAGTAACCGGAATGTGATTTTTTTTAACCACAAAATTATCCAAGACTTCACTAAGTTCACAGAGCATTTCCTAATAATTCCTTAGCGTACTTTGCGTCTTAGCAGTTAATAAAAAAAGGCGACACCATCCGAAGATAATCTCGCCTCTTTATATTTAAAATTCTTTCGAATCTACTCTTACATCATGCCTGGCATTCCGCCTCCGCCCATTGGTGGCATTGGAGCATGGTCTTCAGGAATATCACTTATCACAACATCTGTAGTCAATACCATACCTGCAATAGAACCTGCATTTTGAACAGCAATTCTTGTTACTTTAGTAGGATCGATAACTCCTGCTTTCTTAAGATCTTCGTACACCTCCGTTCTTGCATTAAAGCCATTAGCTCCTTTCAAACTCAAAACTTTATGCAATACTACTGAACCATCTACACCTGCATTGTCAGCAATCGTTCTCAAAGGATATTCCAATGATTTAGAAACGATCTGGATTCCCATATTCTCGTCCTCATTTATTCCTTCTACTTTCTTCAAAGATGCAATTGCTCTCACAAGTGCAACTCCTCCTCCAGGTACGATACCTTCTTCTACAGCAGCTCTTGTAGCATTTAAAGCATCATCAACTCTATCTTTCTTTTCTTTCATCTCTACCTCTGTCATAGCACCAACATATAGTACTGCTACTCCTCCAGAAAGCTTAGCAAGTCTTTCTTGAAGCTTCTCTTTATCATAGTCAGAAGTTGTCGTTTCAATCTGAGATTTGATCTGATTGATTCTAGATTTGATATCAGCTTTTTTGCCTTTACCTTCTACTATCGTAGTATTATCCTTATCAATTGTAACTTTATTTGCTGAACCTAACATATCTAGTTCTGCACTGTCCAATTTATATCCTTTCTCTTCTGAGATTACAGTACCTCCTGTAAGAATTGCAATATCTTCTAACATTGCCTTTCTTCTATCACCAAATCCTGGAGCTTTTACAGCTACTACTTTAAGTCCTCCTCTAAGTCTATTCACTACCAAAGTACCCAAAGCTTGAGATTCTACATCCTCAGCTATAATCAACAATGGTCTTCCAGATTGCACCACTTTTTCCAATAGAGGAAGAATATCTTGTACATTTGAAATCTTCTTGTCATAAATAAGGATATATGGATTTTCATATTCTGTGACCATATCTTCAGAATTCGTCACAAAGTAAGGTGACAAATATCCTCTGTCAAATTGCATTCCTAGTACTTCGTCCACATATGTGTCAGTACCTTTTGCTTCTTCTACAGTGATGACTCCATCTTTAGTTACTCTTTTCATTGCATCCGCAATTAAGGTACCGATCTCTTCATCATTGTTTGCTGAAATTGAACCTACTTGTTGAATCTTGCTAATATCATTTCCGATTTTTTCACTCTGTTTAGCTAGGTTTCCTACAACAGCTTCTACCGCTTTGTCCATTCCTCTTTTGAGGTCCATTGGATTAGCGCCTGCAGCAACATATTTCATTCCTGCTGCAACCATAGCTTGAGCCAAAACAGTTGCAGTAGTAGTACCATCACCAGCAGCATCTGCTGTTTTTGAAGCCACTTCTTTCACCATCTGAGCACCCATATTTTCGATTGGGTCATCTAGTTCTATTTCTTTTGCTACAGTTACACCATCTTTGGTTATTGTCGGAGCACCGAAGCTTTTTTGGATTACTACATTTCTTCCTTTAGGACCTAGTGTAGTTTTTACCGCATTTGATAATGCATCAATCCCAGATTTCAACTTTGCACGCGCTTCTGAATCAAAGGTTATTTGCTTTGCCATTTTATGTTTCTTTTTTGATTTTTAAAATTTAGATATCTGCTCAATTAATAGAAAATCAATTGATGCATAATTTTTGCGCTTATCTAATAATTAGATGATTACAAGAATATCATCTTCACGCATAATAAGATAGTCTTGCCCCTTATAATGGATTTCTTGACCTGCATACTTTCCATAAAGTACAGTATCACCTTTCTTTACAGTCATTGCGATATCATCTTTTCCAGGACCAACAGCTATTACTTCTCCTTTTTGTGGCTTTTCTTTTACAGTATCAGGGATGATAATTCCACCTGAAGTCTTTTCCTCAGCCGCAGCAGCTTTTACTACTACTCTATCATTGATTGGCTTCATAGATAAAATGTATTTTTTGTTTGATTAAATAAATAATTTCAATAACTCTCACTATTGCACAATGCATGCCAGTAGACATCAACCTGTCATATTAGCAGCAAACTGAAAAATTGATGCGAATCACCTGTAGAAATAGCATTTCGATTGTCATTTTGACATAGTTGCCTCAGAGATTTAACATTTACCTTCAGTGGGAGCCCAAAATAAATTCCAATTATTATAACTGATTAAAGCTATTACCCTCACAAAACAACGTGACAATAAAACCATTAAAAAAAGACAAATTTCAGATCTACCAAAACCCTTGACTCAGCAAAAATCAACACATCAACACATCAACACATCAACACATCAACACATCAACACATCAACACATCAACACTCCAGACATATAAAAAATAGACCACTCATCATTGACAAGTAGTCTATTTCTATCAAACAAAAGCTATTAAACAATTTCACCAATTATGAAATCGAAACTGCTCGCTATAGGTGCAAGATTTGAATCATACACATACAATCTAAACCCACCCGAAAAAGCATTTAAAACGCATGTCATTCCAGGATTCTGTCCAGTTAGTGAGACGACAGGAACAGGGTTCGTTACACCTCCATTGTAATCCACATAATATTGGCCTGGAGTTGATTGAGGTTGGCTTGAAAAGTTGCCATTACTTGTAATTTGACCATCTTGTGTTACGCTTCCGCAATAAATAGTTGACATAATTATTGATTTTTTAAAGTTTTAAATACCTACTCTAATTCCTCTTTGTTCATTTCACAAAAGAAGGTTGGATTTTCGGTTTCCTCCATAAAGATTTGCGCAATTCTTATGATACAAAGTTGAGCAAACTGTACGGAGTAAAACAGCCCTAATTCCCTGAAAAGCTTTTCATTTTACCCTTAAATTGAAAGGGTTTACCCTTGTGTGTTAGTAAGATTGGAGAGATTGGAGAGATTGGAGAATTAATGCAATTCAGCAATTCAAGCGATTTCTGCATTTTTGCATTTTTGCATTTTTGCATTTCTGCATTTCTGCATTTCTGCATTTCTGCATTTCTGCATTTTTGCTAGTATTTCAGAAGAAAGTGGTATATTCAATAACAACCAAAAAAAACCTAACATGAAAAATTCAGGATTACAATCGCATGAGTACTATATGGCAATTATTATAAAGCTAGCTAAGAAAAGTCCAAGTGCCCCTTTTGCGGCTATGATCGTAGATGTTAAGACGGGAGAAATTCTTTGCAAAGGATTAAATAATTCTGCGCTCAATCCTACCGATCATGGAGAAATAGTCGCAATCAACAATTATGCAAGTCTATATCCATATCGACCCTATCAAGATACCATCTTATACACCACAGCAGAATCATGTCCAATGTGTATGAGCGCAATTGTTTGGGCCAAAATTTCACTTACTGTTTTTGGCACCTCAATTCCCTTCTTGATCAAAAGTGGATGGGGACAAATCACTATACGATCACAAGATGTAATAGATCATGCATCATCATTTTACAAAGGAAAGGTGATCGGAGGTGTTTTACATGATCAAACGGATCCAATGTTTGCAAATGGTCCAGGTTAATAGTTACGTACGAATACTTATTATGAAAAACTGAAAAACAAGATTGTTTATTTCAATGAAATTTTATTTCCAGATCAAGCATTGACAGGTAGATATTTCAAGTACAAAATTCTGTTCCAACAGAATTTTGCTTTACATTTATCGACAAGCCTTTTAAAATGCGCTTCTCATTCAAATGATTAAAATTGTGAAATGGGCTCATTGCCTCCTATACATTTGCATCTCCTTCAGCATCCTTGCACAGGAATCACCAAGGGTGTTTTCATTTTCCGATGACCTAATAGCTGGAAATCAGTTTTGGAATATCTCACAAGCACCAGATCGTCAACTATATTTTGGGACATCGAAAGGAGTATTGTCATTTGATGGCAGCAATTGGGAGGGACATATAGGCGAGGAGAAAGAAATCATTCGAGCAATTGCGATTGCTGAGGGTGGACTTGTTTTTGCAGGCGCATATAATGAGTTTGGTTATTGGAAAAAGGATATTTATGGCAACTCTAATTACCATTCTGTATCAGGCTGCTATAGATGAAGGAGTTGCAACGGTGATGACCTCTTTCAATGTGATTGATTACATGCCAGCATCTGGAAGTAAATTCCTTTGGATGATGTGCTGAGGAAACAATGGGGATTTAATGGTTTTGTGGTGACCGATTAAACTTCTCTCAATGAGCAGATATATCATGGTTTGGGGGATCTGCAGACGGTGTCAAAGTTGTCTTTACAAGCTGGTGTTGATATGGATATGGTAGGAGAAGGTTTTTTGAAGACGCTTAAGAATTCTTTGGATGAAGGAAAAGTAAGTATTGAAGAAGACCAAGCTTGCAAAAGAATATTACTTGCTAAAGAATCACTTGGACTGTTTGAAGACCCTTACCGATATTGCGATACAGTTAGGGCTAAGAAAGAATTGCTATCGGAATCGAATCGGGCTTTTGCCAGAGAAGTTGCAGGCAAGTCATTTGTACTATTGAAGAATGACAAGAATATTCTGCCTCTTAAAAAATCAGGAAAAATAGCTGTTATTGGTCCACTTGCAGATAGTCGGAGAAATATGTTGGGCACATGGAGTGTCTCTGGTGATTTTACCAAAGCTGTAACCGTGATAGAGGGAATTAGAAATGTAGTCGGAATCCAAGCAGAAATTAGATTCGCCAAAGGAGTCAATATCACTGACAATTTGGCTTTTGCAAAGAAGGTAAATGTCTTTGGGCAAGAGGTTGTAATTGATGAAAGAACGCCGAAAGCCATGATAGCAGAAGCTGTGAAAATCGCCAATCAATCTGATGTCATAATAGCTGTTGTAGGCGAAGCTGCTGATATGTCCGGAGAATCATCTAGTATGGCAGAAATAGGCCTACAGCCCTGTCAGCGTAAATTTTTAGAAGCTTTGAAAGCCACAGGAAAGCCGATGATTATGGTTCTCTACAATGGGCGGTCGATGACCTTAAATTGGGAATCTGAAAACATGGATGCCATCCTTGACGCGTGGTGCGGAGGGACTGAAGGAGCGAATGCTGTGACCGATGTCATTTTTGGCGATGTGAATCCGAGTGGCAAATTGACCACTTCTTTTCCCGTTCATGTTGGACAAATTCCTGTTTATTACAGCATGCTTCCCTCTGGAAGTCCAGATACGGTGCGAACTGGAAATAAATTTCTTTCTAATTATCTGGATATTCCAAATGAGCCACTTTATCATTTTGGGTACGGACTGAGCTATACCAATATTGAATATGGCAATATCCAACAATCTGGAGATATATTGGGTCCAAACTCTCCTATTACATGCTCTGTGAATGTGAAGAATTCGGGAAGTAGACCTGGGTCAGAAATTGTGCAGATGTATATTCGGGATGTGGTAGGATCGATAAGCCGGCCAATGAAAGAATTGAAAGGATTCGAAAAAATAGAAATGAAGGCTGGGGAGAGTAAGATGGTAACATTTAGTATCGATGAGGCATTGTTGAAATTTTATAATGGGAATCTTGATTATGTGGCTGAACCAGAGGAATTTGAGGTGTTTATTGGGGCGAATTCTGAGGATGTAGAGAAGGTTTCATTTGTGTTGCAGTAGACTAAGATAGATCAGTAAAATAATGTTCGAATATCTTTGAATAGAACCAAATGAAAAAGGGCTGCTTGGCGCTTTACGTGGGAAGAGGGTGAAGCTTTCGCAGCATAGCCTTTAAAGCGCCTTGATTTTTTTGCTTCTTTTATTATCAAAGAAAAAAATGAAGTCCCGTCCGGAAGGACAATGATTAGTTGAAAAACATAGCCTCAGTTTTAAGTAAAACGATCAAAAACGGAGTTGCAATTAAAGAAATAATTAGGCAGAGTCTGGAAAGAGCAATATTTCTAAATTATATTATTAGCATTAATCAATTACACCTTGAGTAGATCTACGCAAATGTGGATATTCAGGAGTTAAATTCAGGAGTTGTCTTCATTTCTTGGCATTGTTATTCCTATTTTTGTCTGATGAATGGAATATGTATTTTACTTGTGTAAAGGGGAATATATATTTAAGGCAGAATATGTAATGTAGCATATCATTTTTTACCTGGATGTATACAATTAGACTTGGTTATTATACTAATACACCAATTCAAATCTTGTGAACTCTCAAAAAGCAAAAAGTCTTTCAGATACATTTTTCAATATTCCTGTCATTTTGTCTTAATAATAATATTCTGATTTCTCTTCGCTATGAAATTATTTCATTAAACTGCAGTATGTTAATATATTATACATTAGTATATTATTAATATATATTTTAGAATGTCTCTACTAATAATTTAATATGTAAATACTGTTTCATTTATTCAATTTTTTGCAACGTTTATATCACAATAACGCTCTCTACTAAAATTAATGCATGATAAAAATTTGAATTTGTCAAGAATTATTTTTATGTTGCGCTCCTCGAACGCTTTCTACTAATTTTCTTATACATGTAATTTGAATATAAGCTACGTAATAGAATCCATAAAATACGGTCCTCACCTAAAGAATGAGGATGAAGGTATTGTCAAGTACCTTAAGGGCAGTCATTTTGATGACGATTATGAGTTTACACAATTCAATTATAGTTATGGTCTAACTGATGATTCAAAAGATAAGTATCTCCTAAAAGAAGATGACATACTGCTCGCAGCAAAAGGATATAGAAACTTCGCATGGAATTACACAACTGATGTTGGTCCCTGTATCGCCTCATCTACATTTTATGTAATAAAGGTCAAAAAATTACTAGTATTACCAAAGTATTTCACCCTATTGATAAACTCCCCTAAAATTCAGCATAAGTTGAGATTTCTTGGTTTAGGTCCAGTGACACCATCTATTCCAAAGAATGAATTATTAAATATTGAAATCGATTTGCCCACTATTGTAGATCAAGAAAAAGCAATTAAAATATATAGCTCAATAAGAAGTCAAATAAAAATCCAAAGAAAAATTTTGGAACAAAAAATTACGCTCAAAAAAGGTTTACTTGATTTATTAACTGAAAAACATGAATAGACAAAATAAAAAAGTCTTAATAGTTGGTCACTAATAAGACTTCAAAAAAGGCATCGTGATCACTCAGCGGCTTGTCGCCAAACTGAGGATTACAATGACGTCGAACTCAAATATATGCCTTTTTATCTAAGACCACATTTGTTTTATAATTAAAATTATAATAATGGAAAAAATTCCGGATGAAACCATACAAAAAGTATGGGAAAAGGCGATCATAGTCCCTGACTATGACAAAGATCAAGCAAGACATGATTCTTGCGGCAAGTTAATTTACAAAGATGCATATGGGGTGATAGACTCAGATTATGGTTGGGTCATAAGTCATTCTCAGCAGGAATCAGATGAAGCCAATGAGGTTTATATGAAACCTTTGCATTGGAAGAATGATCTTGTTGCAAATAATCCTGTCTTATTAGGAAACTGTGATTGCTAAAATAATAAGTGGGAGTCCTGCGGCTCCCACTTATTCAAAAATAAAACATGAAACTCACTCAAGACACAATTAATAATCAAGTCTGGAAGGCCTGTGATTCTTTCCGTGGCACCATAGATGCTACCCAATACAAGAACTACATCCTCACCATGCTTTTCGTCAAATACATTTCTGATGTATTGAAGGAGAAGAAAGAAAAGTATACAACACAGTATGATGGTGATGAAATAAGAATAGAAAGGGCTATGAAGCACGAACGCTTCAAAGTACCGGAGAAAAGCACATTTGATTTTTTATACGAAAAGAGAAATGAGTCTAACCTTGGTGAGTTCATCAATATTGCCCTTGAAGAGATCGAATATGCCAATAGATCCAAGCTAGAAGGTGTATTCAGAAATATTGATTTCAATTCTGAGTCCAACTTGGGTCCGACTAAAGATAGAAACCGAAGACTCAAGAATCTACTTTCTGATTTTGAAGTGCTAGATCTTAGACCATCAAATCTGGCAGGGAATGACATTATAGGGGATGCCTACGAATACCTAATTGGAAAATTTGCATCAGATGCAGGAAAGAAAGCTGGAGAATTTTATACACCATCCGAGGTATCAACATTACTTGCCAAATTAGTAGAGCCAAAAGACGGAGAACGTATATGTGACCCAACCTGCGGATCAGGTTCTCTCTTGCTTAAAGCTGCAAAAGAAGTAGGCAGTAAAAATGTTTCACTCTATGGACAGGAAGTCAATGGTAGCACCTGGGCACTAGCACGAATGAATATGTTTCTCCATGAAATGGACAATGCCAGAATCGAATGGGGTGATACCTTAAATAATCCGCAATTAAGGGAAGAGGACAATCTTATGAAGTTTGATGTGGTCGTCGCTAATCCCCCATTTTCGTTAGACAAATGGGGCGCAGAGAATGCACCAGCTGATAGATATAACCGATACCACAGAGGTGTCCCTCCTAAGAGTAAAGGTGATTATGCATTTATAACCCATATGATTGAGACACTAAATGAACATGGTCGTGCCGGAGTTGTCTTGCCTCATGGGGTATTGTTTCGAGGCAGTAGTGAAGGCAAGATCAGAAAACAACTTATCGAAGAAAACTTGCTCAAAGCAGTCATCGGATTACCTGCCAACCTATTCTATGGAACTGGAATACCTGCCACAATTTTAATCTTCGACAAGAATAAATCTACTGACGAGGTGCTCTTTATTGATGCCAGCCAAGAATATAAAAGTGAAAAAAATCAGAACAGGCTGTCCGATAAAAATATCTCCAAAATCTATAACACCTTGAAAGAATGGGAGACTACGGATAAGTACAGCTATGTCGCCAAGCAAGAGGAGATCATCGAAAATGATTACAACCTCAATATCCCTCGCTATGTAGATACCTTCGAAGAAGAAGAACCAGTAGATATTTCTGCTACACAGGAAGAGATAGCTGATTTGAAAAAGGAGTTGGCAGAAGTTGAAAATCAAATGGCAGATTATTTAAAAGAATTGGGGTTTTAATATGGAAGCAACAATATCGACGAAAGTAGGTTATAAAAAAACCAAAGCAGGCTGGATTCCAGAAGATTGGGAACTCAAAGCTCTTGGTGATATTTCAGAAGTAAAAGGTGGAAAAAGATTACCAAAAGGTGAATCATTAATTAGTGAAAAAAATGCACACCCTTACATTAGGGTTGCAGATATGTTTTGGGGAGGGGTTTCTTCTAAAAATATTAGATATGTCCCTGAAACGGTTTTTCCAATGATCAAGTCTTACACAATTAGTAAAGACGATCTATTTATTACAGTGGCTGGAACTTTAGGAGTGATAGGCAAAATCCCTACTGACCTTGATAATGCAAATCTAACTGAAAATGCAGATAAGATTACAAAGATAGCTTGCAATAAAGAGTTCTTATTTTTTATACTTTGTTCAAAGATTGTCCAAAATGAAATTGAATCTGAAAAAACAACAAATGCTCAACCTAAACTAGCACTAACGAGAATAAGAAACTTCAAAATCCCTCTCCCTCCACTCCCCGAACAAAAAAAGATCGCCGACATCCTCTCCACTTGGGACAATGCCATAGAAACCACCCAAGACCTCATCGAAAAATTACAGCTCCGTAAAAAAGGACTGATGCAGCAATTGTTGAGTGGGAAGAAAAGATTACCTGGATTTAGTGAAAAGTGGGAGGAAATGAGCTTATCTGAAATTTTGATTTCAGCAGGGAAGAAAGTAGTTACTAAGGATGGGGAAGAATATCGTCAAATAGGCGTTAGGTCTCATACTAAAGGAATTTTTCACAAAAAAAAAGTAACTGGATTAGCATTAGGCAATAAAAGAGTTTTTTGGATTGAGCCTGATTGTTTTATTGTGAACATTGTATTTGCCTGGGAGCATGCTATTGCAAAAACAACGAATACTGAACTTGGTATGATAGCCTCACATCGTTTCCCAATGTATAAGCCAAAAGAAGGTGTTTTAAATTTAGACTTTTTACTATATTTTTTCAAAACACCAAAAGGTAAGTACTTATTGCAATTAGCATCTCCTGGTGGTGCTGGGAGGAATAAAACTTTAGGTAAGACAGAGTTTTTAAGGCTACAGATTCCAGTGCCAAGTCTAAACGAACAAAAGAGAATAGCCCAAGTCCTTGCCAAATCCGATGAAGAAATCCATCAAACTCAAGATTATTTAAAGCAATTGCAGAAACAAAAGAAAGGTCTGATGCAGCAATTGTTGAATGGTAAAAAAAGAGTGATAGTATGAGCAAGACATTCAACTTCTATTGTGACGAGAGTACGCATTTGATGAATGACGGCCATCCATATATGCTGATTGCCTATGTCAGCGTGGCCTACCCACAAATAAAACAACACAAAGCACATATAAAACAGCTTAAGGAAAAACACAAATTCAAAGGCGAGATAAAATGGTCCAATGTCTCAAAATCTCAACATCAATTTTATGCAGATGTGATTGATTACTTTTTTGCAACAGACCTAATGTTTAGATCTGTCATTGTCAATAAAGATCAGATAAATGAAGATCGAGCCGATTATAGTTATCAAGATTTTTATTATCGGATGTATTATCAATTATTACATCATAAAATGCAAGCTGATTATACTTACAATCTCTACTTAGATATTAAGGACTCCAATAGTCAAGGCAAATTAAAAAGGCTTTCAGAGATATTAAATAACTCTCAAAACATTAGAAATATTCAATTCATCAAATCATATGAAAGCTTCCTGCTGCAAATAGCAGATCTATTGATGGGAGCCATCAATTATCACATTCGAGGATTGGATAAAGTGATCGCTAAAAATAAACTGATAGAAAAAATTCAATCACATACCAAAATTCATCTGGATCAATCTACGCCCAAAAGTGAAGATAAGTTTAACCTGTTTTTTATAGACCTCAAGTAATGCCGTTTAATCTAATTAAAACATATCCAGACTTATTAGAATTGATTCATCTATCAGAAAGAGATGGAAAAATCTCTCTAAGAAAGATCTTTGATCGAGATGTTACTGACAATCATACTTTCATGTTTAGAGAGAAACAAATCAGACCTACAAAGATCGATGGTAAGGTAGACCTCGGGAGAGTATTCAATCATCTTATCACTGAAGAGATAGATGTTGAAGAAGATGGGGATATCTTTAAAAAAAGAGTATTTGAAAGAGACAGAGCGCAAAGGTTGCATTGGTTAAAGCCACATGTAGATGAAGTAATTCCTGATACTATAGAAGTATTTAGTGTAGAAGAAAGAAAAGCGCGTAAAAATGTAATCACTACTTATATATACAATGTGACACAGAAATATGTGGTGGTATTAGAGCCACAAAGATCAGGCACTGACTACTACCTATTGACTGCATATTATTTGAATAAAAAATATGGAGTCAAACAAATGAATAAAAAATTGAAAAAGAGATTACCAGAATTGTCTTAAAAAACGCAAAGCTCGGTATATATCTTGATATATCGAGCTTCGAAACTCTGTCCTCCTAATATGGCAGGATGAGCAATGCAAAGTTAAGACATTTCTTATAAAATGCAAGTACTTAGCAATATAGAAATGAGATTTAAATATAAATAGTTCCAAATTATGAGCAATACGCCTTCATTCTTAGAAGATCACATATCTCAAATACCAGCGATCCAGTTGCTTATCAATATGGGCTATATCTATATCCCACCATCAGAAGCAGAGGAATTGAGAAGCGGAAAGCGTTCGTCTGTGTTGTTTGAAGGGGTACTCAAAAATCAATTGGCCAAAATCAATAGCATAACACGAAAAGGAAAAGAATATGATTTCTCAGAAACCAATATTCAATCTGCAATTCTGGCATTAAAAAATCTTCCCTTACAAGATGGCTTTATTAACGCCAATGCAGCCCTATATGACCTGCTGACCTTGGGTAAGTCTTTTGAGCAGACTATCGAAGGAGATAAGAAAAGTCATACCCTTCAGTACATAGATTGGCAAAACTGGAAGAATAATATCTTTCATGTCACTGAAGAGTTTTCAGTTACTAGAACAGGCAGAGCAGATACTTACCGTCCAGATGTTTTACTTTTTGTGAATGGTATTCCTTGGGTTATCATCGAATGTAAGTCACCAGCTCTAAAAGGCACGAAAACACCTACTGAATTAGCAGTAGAACAACACATTCGAAACTTCAAGAAAGATGGTATTCGCTCTCTGTACGTTTACTCGTCAATCCTTATATCCATTGCCTCAAATGCTGGCAAGTATGGCACTACTGGAACGAGAAAAGAATTCTGGTCAAAGTGGAAAGAGCAATTTCCTGATAGTCAATCTGCATCTGATCATGGCAACTTACTCAACAGAATAAAGAATACACCATTAGATCGAGCAGTCAAAAAGAAACTATATGGAGAAAGGAAGTTTGGTTTTAGTTATGCCAAACCATTTTTTGATAAACTTGAAAAAGAAGAGCGTGCAGTCACTTTACAAGATAGGCTTCTTTACTCATTGTGTAAGCCTACTCGATTATTAGACATCACAAGGAATTTCACAGTTTATGATGATGGCACAAAAAAAGTGGCGCGTTATCAACAATACTTTGCCGTAAAAACGACGATAACACGGGTTCAAAATCTAGATATTACTGGCAAAAGACAAGGTGGTGTTATCTGGCATACACAGGGAAGTGGTAAGAGTTTGACCATGGTCATGCTGGCACAAATGTTAGCTTCGGATAAGAATATCACCAACCCAAAGATAATTTTAGTTACTGACAGGGTAGATCTGGATGATCAAATATCAGATACATTCAAGAAATGTCAAAAGGAAGTCATACAAGCCAAAACTGGTTCTCACCTAAGTGAACTTATCAATGACTCTGGAGATACCATCATAACTACTGTCATCAACAAGTTTGAAGCTGCAGTTAAGCAAATTAAGAAACCACTGAATTCACCAGATATCTTTGTGCTGATAGATGAAGGGCACAGGACACAATATGGTTCATTCAATGTAAGCATGAGACGAGTTTTCTCCAATGCCTGTTTCATAGCATTTACAGGAACACCATTGATGAAAAAGGAAAAGAGTACTGCACAAAAATTTGGCGGATATATTGGGTTGCCATATACAGTTCTAGATGCAGTTGCAGATGGAGCCGTCGTTCCTTTACTATATGAAGGGAGACATAATCAGATGACTTTGAATGAAGATCCTATCAATAGATTTTTTGATAAAGTTTCTGAGCCACTTTCAGATTACGGGAAAACTGCTTTAAAAAGAAAATTCAATACTGTAGATCAACTAAATATGGCAGTTCAAATAGTATATGCCAGAGCTTGGGATATTAGTGAACATTATAGTGATTTCTTCCAAACAAATAATGATAAGTATAAACCTAAAGCACAATTAGTAGCACCAAGAGTAAAGACAGCGCTGCTGTACAAAAGATATCTGGATGAAATAGGAATGGTATCCTCAGAAGTTGTGGTGACACAAACAGATCAAAGAGAGGGTACTGAAGATGGTTTTTATGAGCAAGATGAAGACAAGAAAAGGGAAGATGAGTATTTCGCAGCCATGATAGATAAATATGGTGATTTGAAAAAGTATGAAAAATCAATCATCAACCAATTCAAAAACAGGGAAGATCCAGAAATATTGATAGTCGTTGCCAAGTTACTCACAGGTTTTGATGCACCTAACAATACAATACTCTATCTGTGTAGATCTTTGAAAGAGCACACTTTACTTCAAGCAATAGCAAGGGTCAATAGAGTATTTCCTGGTAAAGACTATGGTTACATCATTGACTATTATGGTAATTTAGAAAGTCTTGATGATGCCTTGAGCACATACTCAGGTCTTAATGATTTTGATGATCAAGATTTAGAAGGAAGTTTTACAAACATTTCAGAAGAAATAAAGAAAATACCTCAAGCTCATGCTGATGTTTGGGAGATTTTTAAAGAATTAAAAGACAAAACAGTTGAAGCTTCAACCTATGAAGAACACCTTTCACAAGAGGATATCAGAAATAAATTCTATGAAAAACTTAGTGTTTTTACACGGTTGTTAAAGATGGCTTTATCATCGGTCAGATTTGTCAACGATGCAGACGATGAGAAAATAGCAACATATAAGAATGATGCTAAATTTTTTCTGAAGCTGCGAGTTAATGTTAAACGTAGATATAACGATGAGCTTTCGTACAAAGAATTTGAACCTCAAATTCAGAAACTTATTAATAAACATATAACTACTGAGGGTGAGATACTGAAAGTGACAGAATTGGTCAATGTATTTGATAAAGAAGAAAGAGAAGCAGAAGTAGAAAAAATCACTGGTACTGCGGCACAAGCGGATCACATTGCAAGTCGAACCATCAAGGCGATCAATTTGAAAATGCAAGAAGATCCTATCTATTATAAAAAATTGGCGGATTTAATCAAAGAGACGATTTCAGAATATTATCAAAAGCGAATTAGTGAAGCAGAGTACTTAAAGAAAGCAAAGGAGTTAGAAGATCAATTTTTCAATGGTCGATCAGAGAGCGGACCAAGTGAATTAGTAAATAATGAAGCAGCTATGGCATTTTATAATTTCACCAAAGAGATTTTTGATGATGTTGAATTGCTAAAAACACCATTTCATGTTGATCTAAGTTTAGTAATAGATGAGGTCGTAAAAAATAATGTATTTGTAGCTGGTAAAAAAATAATCGATTGGATATCAAATGGTGATATTGTTGGAGCTATTAATATTCAATTAGGAGATAAGCTTTATGAGCTACACCAGAAGTTTGATATAGCCACAGATTGGGAAAAAATTGATCATCTAATTGAGGAATGTGTTAAAGTTGCTAAACTTAAATATAGTTAATGAAGCATTCAGTTCAATACGGCACATCTTTGATTCAATTCGACCTAGAATATGCGGATCGAAAAACATTGGGAATAAAAGTACATCCTGATAAGCGAGTACAAGTCATAGCGCCTATTGAATCGAAAAAGGATAAAATAAATAAAAAGGTAAAAAGCAAAGCAAGTTGGATTCTTAAACAGCAGGAATTCTTTCTATCTTTTCATCCATTGACACCATCAAGAAAATATATCTCTGGTGAAACACATCTTTACCTTGGAAAACAATATCGACTCAAACTAAAGCAATCAAAGGAAGAATCTGTCAAATTGGTTGGCGGCAATATTGTCATAAACTGTCATAACAAGAATGACAATCGACGATTAAAAGTGTTATTAAAAGACTGGTATAAACGAAAAGCTAATTACCACTTTAACCTACTGTTCAATAAATGGATTAAGGCTTCTAATTCTGTAAATCATGATGAATTACAGATGAAATGCAAATGGATGACAAAGAGATGGGGCAGTTGTAATAAAAAAGGAGACATAACTTTGAATTTAGAACTAATTAAAGCACCAAAGAACTGTATAGAATATGTGATTGTCCATGAAATGTGTCATCTTACTTATTTAAACCACAGTAAAGATTATTATAAGTTACTTGAGAATAAATTTCCAGAATGGAGGAAAGCAAAAAATAAATTGGAACACTTTATGGCGTAATGAGCAAACACATATACAGACCGTCGGATATAATCAACCGTTACCCATATAAATAATTAAAAAGCGACAACTGAAATAAATCAAATGACACTTTTTATATTTTATCCACAATCAGACCTTATCAAATTCAGCTCAACCCAATTCCTTACATCTTCACAATCATCTCCGTCGGAAACACCCTCACTTTCAAAAAATAAATCCCAGAAGGAAAATTAGAACCATCAATCTCATAAACCTTTCCATTCTGACTCTTACTTATTGACAAAACCTATCTCTATCATTGATAAATTCAGGACTTGAAGTAGTGCACGTGATGCCGAATCACAAATAATAATGGTGTTTTGAACAATAGTTTGGGAAAATTAGATCACGTACCATTATATTGATACAACTGTCACAATTATGTCGATTTTTGATATTTTATTACATAAATACCAATATATTGGTACATATATGACAATTATACTGACCTGCATTGTTTATGATGGATATGTACCATTATATTGATACATACTTGACATAATCGAATTAAATGGATATATTTGATGAATCATTACCAATATAATGGTACAGTATTATGGAAATAGAAGAATTAGGAAAGCTAATAAAACATAGAAGGAAGGTATTGGGACTAACCATTAGGGATTTAGCCGGCCTTATTGACATGTCCAAAACTACCATTTCTCAAATCGAAAGGGGAGCCAGAAATCCGACATTTAAGGTATTGCAAAATATTTTTGAATATCTCAATTTGGAAATGAAAGTGGAAGTAAAAAAGCGTTAATAATAAAATATGAGGTTAGGAAATAAATTGGAAGTCATCTATAAAGGAAATATTAAAGCTGGGAAACTTTGGGTTGATGATGCTGGTTATCATTTTGAATATGATGATGCCTTTATTGAAGATGAGACTACACGACCAATTTCGGTTAATATGCCTAAGAAGCAAAAAGCTTATCATTCCAAAGAATTATTTCACTACTTCAAATCTATTCTTAGCGAGGGCGAGAATAGAGAGCAAATTTGTAAAGCATTAAGTATTGACCCTAGTGATGATTGGAGCTTATTGGTATTAACCTGTCAATATGATACTATCGGAGCAATAACAGTAAAAACCATTGAACATGCCACAGTGTAACGGATGTCTTAAGGATAATACAAGTGGATTTTGTTCATCCTGTGAGAAAATTTTATTTGACCGCTCTAAGGTCAATCCTCAACTCAAATTCAATTGGGAAGATATTTCAAAAAGAATTGATGGTCAACCGATGGGATTTAGTATCTCAGGAGTTCAACGAAAAGGATTTATTGGGAAACCCCGGGGAATCGAGTTAGTTCCAAAAATGGGTGTAGATGCAAAATCTCAGTATATTATAAAACCATTGTTGTCAAAGTTTAATTTACCTGACCAATCGCCCGCAAATGAACATGTAACCATGCAAATAGCCAAACAACTTTTTGGTATCAAAATAGCCGAATGCGCATTTATGAACTTTGCCAATGGAACTCCGGCATATGTCACTAGACGCTTTGATTATGATGATAATGGCGAAAAATTAAATCAGGAAGATTTCGTGTCAGTTCTTCAAGCAGCTCATAAATATAAATCAAAAACCTATCAAGATGTTGGGGAATGGCTGAGCCCATTAAATAGAGTTGATTTTCTTCGTATTCTGATATTCAATTTCCTTACTGGTAATGGTGATGTTCATTTAAAAAACATTTCACTCTTAGAAACAGCGGATGGAGATATGATGTTGTCGCCTTCGTATGATTTAATGAATACCAAGATTCATCTTACAGATAATTTATTGGCGTTGAATCTATTTGAAGAATTTGAACAAACTAGTTTGCCATTAGGAGAAAAATATAGTTATAAGAGTGAGGATTTTATTGAATTTGGAAAGCGTTTGAAGATTAAAGAAACTATTATTACGAAAATAATTGACTCATTTAATAAAAAAGAAAGTGAGATATTGGCTATGGTTGACAAGTCATTTTTATCTGAAGATGCCAAGGATTTGTACAAAAATAATGTAAATGAAAATTATAAATTATTTAGGCAAAATACAACCGCTATAAGCTAATGAAGTGATTTAATTCTACTTTGAGACATTGTGAAAAGTATTGGATGGGATTGAGGTTTAAGGTATGAGGTATAGGGTTTTGCATGGTCAGATGTTGACAAATTTCATTCAGGTCAACATCTAACCATGCATACCCTAAACCTTAAACCTCAAAACCTTATAATAAATCTAATCTCTCAAAGTAGAATTAAAAGCATATTGTTAATTCCTTTGCATGTCACCTGCCTGCCGGCAGGTAGGTTGATTCTCAATTTTTCACATTTTTTTTTGTCACGTAGCTATTCTCCACCTACTCTGAGACCTCGCAAACAAGTTCAAAGACGAAGGCATTTTAAAAGATTCAAAAAAGCATGTTGAGAGTATCTGTATTGTTTTGTATTTCTCTTACCTAACTGGAAAATTCTGTATCTTTATTACATTAATGCCTTTGCTAATAAGTAAATTATTATGGACCAAGTATCTGTCGCTGAACTAATTCAACTTTTGCAAAACGAATCTGTTTCAATTGATATGCAATTCCAACTATGGATCACAATAACTTCTGCGGTTGTTATTGCGAGCTTTGCTGCACGGGATAATCTATCTTTATCGCTTAGGCTTTTCATTGCATCTATGTATTCTCTCGCCGTAATTGCTTTATTGGTTCGATATGCAAATGATGCAAGCCAATTTGTCTTTATAAAAATGGAGTTAAGTAGTAGAGGCGTTGAATATCCTGCTGTTGGCGACCTGCGGCTCATAAGAGGCATAGTCTATTCAATAGGTAGTCTGGGGACATTGTTATTTGTGTTCGTCAATCCAAGAAAGCGGAAAGCATGAAGATATTATATTATCTTATGTCATCTTGTTTGTTTCAGAACAACCCTCCAAGATTGGTAATGTGTGTTCAACAAATTACACAATATAAAACGTAATTGAAAATTTATGAAAGAATCAAAAAAGCTATACAATGTTCAATGCTTAGGAAGTCTAGCCAAGGCGGCTGTTGTGGGCTGAGGGAGCAGCTATGTGTGCTGCATTAGAGCCGCCTAGACTTTTTGTTTTACTTTTTTGGCAATAAGACTGAGTAATCTTTTATAAAATAAAAGTGAAAATGAAGTTTTCAAGCGAAGGAACGCGTTAGCGATAGGTGGCTAAAATCACGCTGATAAGCGAATATAAATTGAAACTCCAACCTTTAAAAATTACCAAAATATGATTGAAAGGTCAAATATTTAATGCTCTATACGAAAAGTAAAATCATATTTGAATATCAGTGCCCATTCAAGGCACACAAGAGGTGATGTCAGTTGTGATATCACCTCAGCCGTTACATACCATAGAATCGTTGTCAGCAAGCAAAAAAATGAAATGGAAAAATTAGCTCATCACATAAAAAGTCAGGTCTCTATATCTGACAAAGCAATGGAGGTCGTATTGGGAAAATTTTCAGAAAAGCACTACAATAAAAAGGAGCACTTGCTTCATTTTGATAGTATATCAAATTATGAGTTTTTGTAACAAGTGGCTGTGTAAGAACCTATATCGTCGATTATAATGGAGTTGAGCACAATCTTTTTTTTTCAATAGAGAATTGGTGGTCGGGAGATTTGCAAAGTTTTATAAACAGAACTTCTGCTTCTTATAGCATTCAAGCCCTCGAAAACACGACTGTCGTGGCAATAAGCCAAGAAAATTGGAAAACCCTAATCAATGAGGTTCCAGAATTTTTAAAATATTCAAGGGTTTTGTTCCGCAATGCTGTTATAGCCCAACAAAATCGAATAGTACAGAATCTATCATTTACTGCAAAGGAACGTTATCAATTCTTTATTGAGCATTATCCAAGTTTGGTTCAAAGAATTGCTCAAAAACACATCGCAAGTTATTTAGGTATCACACCAGAATTCTTGAGCATGCTCCGAAATCAAAAGAAAAGATGAATTCTTAAACTACCTTAATTTTTTTCTTGCTTTTTGCCTTGATCTTTGTCTTATAAAATCAATAGTCATGATATACAAGACATTTTTTTTGGTGACCGCTATCCTGATAGGATGTGGAGCGGAAACCGATAATTCAAAAGTAAAAAGAAATATGAAAGTCAAAGAAGAAAAATTCACTCTACCGATACGGATAGGAGAAGCTCCTGAAATCGGAAAAGTCCCGCCACAATTGCAGTTTACTGACAAAAGTCCAAAGGAGATTTATCAAAAATTGCACGATTGGATGTTCTCTACATTTCCGAAGGTGAGAAAAGAACCTACAAGGATTTCTGTTCCCTCTTCTAAAGCTATGTGGTTAGATGAAAATGAAAATGTGGGACATATAGATGCTTTTATGCCTACATCGGGAAGCAGAGAATTCACTCATTTGCATTTAGACGGAAGTATTCATACAGTTCTTGGGACAGAGGTCGAGAGCGAAATCATTGCTAAGAAATGGGGATTAAGACATATGTACTACAACCAAGGTGTAAAGGAGGTTCTCGTTTATGCACCACGCAATGAAAAAGAATTAGAATTGCTAAAATCAATAATCATTAAGTCCTATGAATATGCAACAGGACTTAATTTTATAAATAAAAAAAAACGAAATTAAAGAATGAAGAAAAATATAGATTTAGGAATATTAATCCTCAGAATTTCAGTTGGAGCATTGATGCTCTTGCATGGTATAGGCAAATTAACTGGTGGTTTAGAATTTATCCAGGGAATGCTGTCAGAAAAAGGTATACCTGGTTTTATTGCATACGGTTCTTTGGTAGGTGAGGTACTCGCACCCTTAGCCATTTTAGTAGGTTTCAGAACTCGAATAGCTTCGTCAATTTTTGCCTTTAATTGTCTGGTTGCTATTTTAATAGTGCACAGTAGTGAGATTTTCACATTAAACGAACATGGTGGTTGGGCAATAGAGCTCCTTGGGTTATATTTATTCGGAGCACTCATTTTGTTCTTTACAGGAGGAGGTAAATATGCCCTTTCAAAAAACAATATCTGGGATTAAAATAAAAAATACATTTTTTGAATTGTACATATATCGAATTGTGAAAGTATATCACAGTTTTTTAAAATAATAAAAATGAAAATAATAATTTTTGGAGCTAACGGAAAAATCGGGAAGGCTCTGGTTAAACAATTCTCAAATCAACATGACCTTGTAAAAGTTGGGCGAAGCTCAGGCGATGTTCAAGCAGATTATACTGACGAACAGTCTATCATAAATATGTATCAAAGTATTGGTCATTTTGATGCCCTTTGTTGTGTTGCTGGAAGGGATTCACAATTTGTTGATATCAAGTCTCTGAATATAGAACATTTCCAGTATGGCGTAGAACGAAAATTGTTGGGTCAAGTCCGATTGGTACTCGAAGGATTAAAATATATAAATGACGGAGGCTCATTTACTTTGAGTAGCGGCTATTTAAATCAATATCCAAATTCATTTAGTTTGGCAACAAGTCCATTTAATTCTTTTGTTAACAATTTTGCCCAATCAATGTCAGGATTCCTACCAAGAAATATTCGGCTAAATGTTGTAAGTCCATCACCAGTAGTAGAGAAAGCTGAATATGGAAAAGTTACGGCTGAAATGGTGGCAATGGACTTTATCACGAGCGTTGAAGAAAATGAAACAGGTAAAGTTTTCAAAGTTTGGAATATGAATGTAGACTAAAATAGAACGCTAAAAACACTCACTAATCGAGTAGACTACCCTACTAGCGATGACTGATGTGGTGCGTCTCTCACAGAATATTGGAAATTAATAATTCGGTAGAACAAAAAGGAATATATATCAACTTTGATGATGAATTTCAGAAAGTTAAATTCATTGAAAAAACATCACATTAGATTAATTTAACTAAATCAGAAGAATGAATATCGCTAACAATTAGCAACAAATGACCATGGGTGCAGGGTCAATTGGAAACTAATTTATGTAATACTTATTCCATGGAATTTAAATATTACACACCTTTACTTATGAAATATAAAACAAAAATCAACTCCTAAAATTGGAAATGCGCCCAATGATCAAGGCAAACAAATCATTGTTGTATTTCAAAGGTACTATAGCCCACAAAAGGCACACCTTCACTTGTCAAACCCTGGATCTCTATTATATAATTAGAAGCTACATCTGAAGCATGAAACTCTACATTTCCTTTACCTTCAGATATACTAACCCTTGGATTCCAATACAAAGTAGTCCTCAAATCTGGTTTTTCTGCACCAGCAAAAGCAGTAGAATAATTTGGGCTATAAAATTCTCGATTCGAACTATAGCCTTCATACTTGATATTAGATACATAATCAGGCTTGCTGTACATATCATTTGCAGAACCAGAACCATGCCTCTTTGTATACACAGCCACTATGCCATTGCCACCTCCATAAATTGTAGTTGAGGATAAGCCTTTCAATACGTCAACGAAGGCTATTTCTGTGAGAGGCACTGCATTCAATGTAGTGTATGATACTTCTACTCCATCCAATAATACTTTAGCATCAAGACTTCCCTTGATCGTATTTGAGCCTCCTCTTAATCTGAATCTTTGATCTATATTAGGTGTTCCTATAACTTGCACACCAGCTACCTGATTCCTCACCAGCTCAAAAATATTGTACACATATTTCCTTTGGGTTATGGAGTCCAACATAATACGTCTATCATAATTATTGTATGGAATACTATATTCTTTTTTCAATTCAACATCCCTCGATAAACTAGTTGCTTTTATAGAAACCTCATCTAATTCTATTGACCATTCTGCAGAATAGATACTATCTACGGTTTGTATTTTCTTATTCCGTTCTATATAGTCTTTAACTTCATTTTTTAAAGGTCCTTCAAAAGCAATCTTATTGACTGATTTTATTTTTTTACTTCCAGTCGCATTGATAACAATTCTGATGTTTTCAGTTGAAGAAGTCATTGTCGGATCTAAAGAGTTTGGAATACTGGCTTTGAGGAATATATTACACCCTTCTTTAAGATCTAAAAACGACACTTTAAATCTGCCATCTGGCTGCGTCTGTATTATATCTCCTAAAAATCCTGAATCTATGACAGAAAATTCTATATTTCCTTGCACAGGATTCCCTTTATAGAAAACAGTACCCGTAATAGTAAATCCGCTTTGCGGAACATATTGAATTTCAGGTTCTTCTCTACTCACTACTTCTTCCCACGTGATCCTTGTCCATCCACGAGTCATCATCAATAAATCTAAAAGGAATCTAGTCTTTTTACTATTGTCTTTGAAGTAAAAATTTGGATTGGGTAGACCGTTAGTAAATTCCGAATTGAGCAATAAATAGCTTTTGATATTAGCACCTTTTTCTATATTTTTTACCAATTTTGAATCTACTACTGAAATAGATAAATCGCCATCTATATTGGTATTTGATAGCGAATTCAAATCTATAGTAATGTTAGCTTTTTGTCTAGTATTTAAATATTCGAAAGGGATTTTCGCTTCTACATTTACAGCATTATTTTCATGATTAGTGAAAACTGCTCGTTCAGCCATTGGGCTTCCATTCTCATTAAAAAGTGTGAATTGAGCGACACCATCAGGCAAGGCAGATTTATCAATTTTTAACCTTGAATTTTCATTTGTAATTCCATCTTGTTTCAAGAAAACGAGTCCTCTCATATGACCAATAACAAATGAACCACTTAAGTCGATATCTTCAGTTTTTGAAATCTCAATAAATAGACTCTCTTTGCCTAAATTATTGACTTTAAAACCATAACCTCTTTTTCTTATTTCAGGAAGTACAAACTCTATGTTTTTGTACTCAATTACATATTCTTGCCCATATTTTGGAGTCAAACTAAAATACCCAATTCCATTGTGCATTGCATCAGCGGAAGTTACAATATTTCCATCTTGATCTTTCACTTCTATCTTAGTTGAAGTCACATCTGAAACCTCAAAAGCAACTTTACATTCCAATCCGTCTACCAAATTTCCACCTTCTGGAAAAACTCTCACATTGGTACTTTTTACTATCGGTTGCTCAATCTTTGTAGTCGATTCTATATCCCTTGACCAGATGGCTATTTCTTTAGAAAAAGTGTAATTTTTATTATAATTCTGCATGTAAGATGTAAACCCTCTTATAGTATATATCCCTTCTGCCCAATCATTTCCTATCTCAATATCTCCTTTTCCAAACTTCCCATCCAATTGGATATTTCGCTCGATTACCACTTCACCATTCGGATCTTCTAGATGCACATATGCTAATCCAGAAACCGGAGACTCTGAATGATCATTTGCGTTGACCACATACATAGAAAACCAAATATCATCTCCTTTTGTGTAATACGGCTTATCTGTATGAATGTAAACCTTAGTTTGGGGATAGTTTGCAACCATAAATTCTAGATTGTCTACCAATTTCTCCATCATAGGATTCTGGTAAACTTTAAACCCGACCAATCCAATAGAAACAGTAACAAGAAAAAATAAAATTATCTTTTTCATGTCGCAAAAATGGTAATAATTTATGACTCAATTAAAGTAAAGGAAAAACAAATCGAATTGAGGCATGAATTTTATTTATTCTAAGTAGTCCAAATTGCTTAAAAAGTAGAAATATCAAAGCTCGAAATACAACCAAATCCAGATAATCACTTTTTTATTTTCACACTTAAGAGTGACGTTTTAGTAAAATAAACATACTAATATTGAATGATAGAAATAAAGCCAATTAAAATTAGAAGATATTCAAAATTAGTTCTTGGATTATAAAATTTAGTTCTTAATTTTAGATGAATTGAAGTGTATAAAAAATGAAGAAAAATCACTATTTAATATTTGCATTTGTAATGTGTTTATTTCCATTATCGTCACTATTTGGCCAATATGAAGATATCCTATCTCAAAAGTCATTTGAAGGTCTTACTGATGATGATACCATTTCACAGGTAGCGTATGAGTTGGGGTTCAATTACAGGTTCTCAAATAGTGATAGTGCTGAAATTTATTTAGATCTAGCCGCAGAATATGCATTAAAGTCCAAAAACCATCCTCATTATTTAAAAATAAAACATATTCATGCCACCACATTGGGGATCAAAGGCGACTTTGATCAAGCAATCAAAGTTATTGAAGAAGCTTATCAATATGCTCTAGACAATGATCTGCCTAAGTTCGAATCCATTTACTATTATAGAAAGGGAAGATATCTAGCCAGCAGTGACAAATATGATTCCGCCATCCATTATTTAAAGTTGCACAAAGACATGAAGGTCTCCAATGAACATGCTTCTACGTTGGAACTTGCAAAAATATATTCATTACTAAAAGATAGAACTACAGCCAAACAGTATTATGAAGAAGCTTTGAGAATATTACGGATAAAAAAGAGTCCAATAGATTATTTATATGTTCTGACAAGAGTAATTGATAATTATGAAGGATGGGGTTTAATTTCAGAAGCTAGTGATTTGAAGGAAGAATATCTAAAATATAAGTTGGAAAGAAATGGAGAAGGATTTGTTGATCAAGTGAAAATGCATAATTATGTTGTAACACCTTTTTCTGATTTTAAAGAATTGGAAAAAAGTATAATTGAAGCATTACCCATTCATAAAAACAATAAAAATTGGCTAGTCTATGCTGAAGCTTCACACAATCTAGCGTCCAAATACATGGAGCGAGGCGAAACAAATAAAGCTCTTCCGCTTCTGAAAGATGGGAAGATCGCCGCAGACCAATTTGGTCATAATGGATGGATATACAACTATGAGATTACGCTTTATGAGGCTTATAATAATCTAAAGCAAAGTTCTAATGCATTATATCATCTTGAAAATGCATTTGAATTAAAAGATTCTCTATTAACGGCTGAAAGAATAAAAAGTACAAATGAACTTGAGGTGAAATACCAAACAGAAAAAAAAGAAACGGAATTTGCACTCTTAAAAACGGAGGATGAGTTGAAGTCACTTCAATTATCTAAAGCAAAAAGAGACAATTTATTGTTTGGTGGTATTGCTGTAGTTTCCATCATACTATTATCGCTCCTAGGGTTTCTATTTTTACAAAACAAAAGAAAAAGTTCTGAACTTGGAGCTAAAAACAAAATCATAGAAAAGGCTCTCGAAGACAAAGACATCCTTCTTCGAGAAATCCACCATAGAGTAAAAAATAATCTTCAAGTGGTGTCAAGTTTATTAAATCTTCAATCAAATTATATTTCTGACGATGTTGCATTACAAGCCATAAATGAAGGTAAAAACAGAGTGAGCTCAATGGCACTAATCCATCAAAATTTATATCAAGAAGAAAATCTGACAGGTATAAATTGCAAGGAATATTTTGAAGAATTAATCGAAAATTTATTTGATTCTTACAATATTCAGGAAGAATCCATCTTATTAGAAAAAGATGTCTCCAACCTAAATCTGGATGTAGAGACTATGGTCCCTTTAGGATTGATAGTAAATGAGCTGATCAGTAATGCTTTGAAACATGCTTTCACAGAAAACAATGGATCAGGAAAAATTAATTTTACACTAAAAGAGAATAATGGAATCCTTATATTAAAAATAGAGGACAACGGAAAAGGCATGAAACCAGAGACGTTTTTAAATTCTAAAAGTTTTGGCAATAAACTTATTCAAGCCTTCAAACAAAAACTTGGTGCAACAATAGAAATTGAAAATAAGAATGGAACTCATATCACCTTGACTATTAATAAATTCAAAATTGCAGCATAAGATGGCAAAGATTATTCCTTTTAATAATAAAAATTTATTTTCAGAATCCTCCCAGCTGGAAGATAATCAAGACGAAATAATTCTCATGGTTTCTGAAATGAGTGATTTACTGCATTGTATAGAACATTCCTTAAAAAATACTCCCAACTATGCCACAAAAGATATTAATTGTAGAGGATGAACCTATTATTGCGGAAGACCTATCTATGATTCTGCAAAAAGAAGGTTATCAAATAGTTGGTATCGCTAATGATGGCTCAACAGCTTTAGATTTATTACATTCTCAACACCCAGAAATAGTACTTTTGGACATTGCATTAGATTCATCAATGTCAGGTTTTGATATTGCCAAAATAATCAATGAGAAGTATCATATTCCATTCATTTTTATCACTTCGTTTTCTGATAAACACACGCTGGAGCAAGCCAAAAATGTATATCCCCATGGCTATATCGTAAAACCCTTCAAAAAGAAAGATATCCTGGCTAATATCGAAATTGCATTGCACCGAAGTCAAAAGAAACCCAAGTCAATGTACAGATCTATTGATGAACTCAATGAATATGCGGGTCAGAAAATTTCTCCTAAAGAATATGGCATCCTCGTGGACCTCACAAAAGGAAAATCCAACCAAGAATTATGCGATATTCATTTTATAAGTATGAATACGGTAAAAACACACCTAAAAAGGATTTTTTCAAAATTGGATATTAAGACGCGAGTTCAAGCTATAGCTATTATGATACGCTCAGACGAATAGCAATTAGCGATCCGATCGCTGTTTACTCTTTGAAAATTATTTCACTGTTGGGTTTGAGTTGTATTATTCCGTCGCCTAAATTTTTAAAGGCATCCACAGCAGGATTTTTAACAAATAATTTACCACGATTAAATATCAAATCATAATTCTCTACAAAACAGTTGACTCTCGTTGTCATCTCTGCTCCCGTCTTGATTTTAATCCTCTGGCATTTGTAATCTCCTTTATCCTTATAGTATCCTATTCTTAACAAACCCGCATTCACAGCTGGAAAATTAGGTACACCTGAAGGAATCACAACTGGATTGCAATAGGAAGGTATGAACCCATTTTCCCAATTATCAGCTACATTCCAGCTAGTCCCTACATTCCCGGTCCAAAAAATGATGTGACCATATTTGTCATAAGCAAATCCATCAGCACTCCCGCCAGAATACATCGAATTAAAGTCATCCAGAGTGGATACATAGCTAAAGCCATCAGCTACACCTCCAGAATACATTGAGTTGAAGTCATCTTCAAATAGTAGAGTACTAAATCCATCCGACTCACCTCCTTTTGTAAAATCCAAAAATAGATTTTGGCTCTCTATCTTAGAAAAGCCATCTCCAATTCCTCCGATTGAATAGTCATTAAAAACTGAACTTAGGGTTATGCTTGTATATCCATCGCCCACACTCCCCTTGGTAAAATCCAAAAAGTCTTCACTTAAAGTATCAAGAGAAAAACCATCTCCAAAACCTCCTCTAAAAGGTTCATCCTGTGCTACTAAAGAGGTTATCAATAGTAAAGTAATAAATACAGTATATGTCAATGAATGGAAGTATTTCATAATTGTTATTAATAGCCACCTCTTCCACCATTAAAACTAGATCTAGCAGAATATGGCAATAAGTTAGTATTTCGTCTAGAGACAGTGTACGCGTCATTACTTATATGTCCACCTTTTTGAGCTATTTCTTTAACCCAATTCGTTTCATTTGTGTATCCAAAATTATCAATAATTCCATCTGAGGATCCAGTTATTTTTGTAAACGAACTTGAAGACCTAAGCGCAATTACTAATTCTGTAGCATTTCCTGAAAGTTCCATTATTCCATACGCACTGGCCCCAGATGTAAGTCGATTTGAGGTGGCAGTAGCAGCTGCTCCACACCGCATGGGCGATGATGAACCTTTTAAAGGGCCGATATGGGGTGCTCCTAAAAGAAATTCTTCAGGTGTGCCTTTCGTAGATCCACTGGCTATACCAACACTAGTATATCCAGAAGTACCCCAAGCAAATTCATTGGGCACAGGATTCTCACTGCCTCTACAAAGTTGTTCATATTCTATTTCATTCAGAGGCCCTAGACCAGCCCAATCCAAATAGGCAAACAAGTCCTCACCAGACAAGTAATTCATGGCTATATTTTGACCATCATTATATTCATTAGGGACTCCATTTCCACTATAATCGCAATAAAAAGTGATGGGGCCTCCATTTGGTAAAATTTCATCACATCGAACACCATTTCTGGTAAAAATAGCGACTGTTGGTGTTTGTGTAAATACGTATACATCAATTATACTTGTTCCTGATACATCAGTTGCCACTCTATTATTTTGAGCTATTCTATTTAAAGTATTTAAGAATTCAACATATTGAATTTGTGATATTTCATACTTCATAATATTATTGGGTGGTCGAAATATATGTCCGTCAATTGAAGCTACAGGTATGCCATCAGGATGTGTTGTATTGATGTCATCTGGACCATTCCCTACATTAACTGACCCGAATATATTTTGATCCCAAAAATAGGCTTGAGTCGTATCACTTCCTATATGAAATCTATTTTCTGAAGTCCCGTCACCAATATAATATTCATTACCAACACTTGAAATCTGAATCATCTCAATGCCAAACACTTTAAAACTTGGATGAAAGAAATCTATATTATCCGCTAAAATCGCGGTACAATTCCCACCTTGCGTTCCAGATGTAAAGGTACTTATATGTCCTGCTTTCACAGCGATTCTCTTGCCATCTATTGAAGTAGAATTAGGGGCAGACCAAAACACCATATCTGCATCATCATCAGAATGCCCTGTTTCTTCAAACATTACACTTTTCCAGCTACTACTATTAGCATTTCTATATTTTGCAAAGATGTAAATATGATCTTGCCAAGTGGAATTGATGTAAAACGCATTATCCCAACTAATGTCAAAATTTAATGAGTTAGTACCCTCATCATAAGTAATATTGCTGATTTGTAGATTATTACCTGCAACTGAAGTGATTAATACAAATAGAGCTAAGAATGTAAAAGCAATTTTAGATATGAGTGTTGACATCATTTATAGATTTTATTTCTACAAAAGAAAGCTTTCTAGAATTTGGGGTTGTCACACTTGAGGGTGATATTTAGATTTTATGGCATAGGGAATTAATCTTAATTCCTTGCGATCTTGCGCTTTTTCGAGTATCAGTGATCGCATCGCTTGGAGCGATGCGATCGCTAAACGTTCAAATCATATCTCCAGGTTTAACCCAAGCATCAAATTCTTTTTCTGTCAAATACTTCAATTTCAGTGCGGCTGCTTTTAAGGTTGTCCCTTCTTTGTAAGCTTTCTTAGCTATTTCAGAAGCTTTGTCGTAGCCAATTTTTGGATTTAAAGCGGTAACCAACATCAAGGAATTATTAAGATTCTCAGTGATTCTCTGATTATTTGGTTCGATACCTACAGCGCAATTGTCATTGAAACTTACACACGCTTCACCAATCAATCTTGCTGAAATCAAAAAATTATAAATCATCATTGGCTTAAAGACATTGAGTTCAAATTGGCCATTCATGCCTCCAATATTGATGGCTACATCATTTCCTGCTACTTGAGCCATTGCCATTGTCAATGCTTCAGATTGGGTAGGATTGACCTTACCTGGCATGATAGAAGAACCTGGCTCATTAGCCGGAATGGTGATTTCGCCAATACCACATCTTGGACCAGATGCCAACATGCGGATGTCATTGCCTATTTTCATAAGTGAAACGGCAGCCGTTTTGAGTGCTCCATGTGATTCGACAAGAGCATCATGAGCAGCTAATCCTTCAAACTTATTCTTACCCGTGATAAACGGATGACCTGTTAGTTTCGCAATATGTTTTGCAACTAGCTTATCATACCCTTTTGGAGTATTCAGGCCTGTTCCTACCGCCGTACCACCAAGTGCTAATTCTGATAGATGCTTCAATGTGTTTTTAATGGCAACTATTGCATGATCCAATTGTGAAACGTATCCACTCAATTCTTGACCAAGCGTAATAGGAGTTGCATCCATAAAGTGTGTCCGACCTATTTTGACAACCTTCATGTAAGCTCTAGACTTTGCTTTGAGAGTATCTCTCAATTTTTCGATTCCTGGAATAGTTATTTCCACTACAGTCTTGTAAGCTGCGATATGCATAGCCGTAGGAAAAGTATCATTACTCGATTGAGATTTATTGACATCATCATTTGGATGAAGGTATTTTGTTTTGTCTATGAGTGTACCACCTTTGATTACATGTCCTCGATTGGCAACTACTTCATTTACATTCATATTTGACTGCGTACCTGACCCAGTCTGCCACACAACCAAAGGAAATTGATCATCCAGTTTGCCATCCAATATCTCCTGACATACTTTACCTATCAATTTGGCTTTAGCCTTAGGCAGTACGCCTAACTCAGCATTTGTGGTTGCAGCAGCTGATTTCAAAATCGCAAAAGCCTGAATAACTTCCTCCGGCATTTTTTGTCCACCAATTTTAAAATTCTCTATCGAACGTTGGGTTTGTGCAGCCCAATATTTATCTGCAGGTACATCAATATATCCAATACTGTCCTTTTCCTTTCTTGTCTTTGCCATCTCATTAATTTTAGAATACAAAAGTATAAAAAAAGAGATGGAATCGCTTAGAGCGATTCCATCTCTTTCCCTTATTTAAAATAATTATAAATCAGAATCTATTCCTGAACAAACTTACGCTTTACTCTGGTAGAAATCCTACTTAAAATTTCATAAGGAATCGTTCCTGCAGATAAAGCCATTTCCTCAATAGGTTGAGTATCATCGAAAATTACTACATTCTCTCCCACTCTTACATCAAGGACATTTGACAAATCCACAATGGTCACATCCATGCAAACACTACCTAGAATTTTCACTTCCTTGCCTTGAATTAGGAAAGAATAATTCCCATTTCCCAAATTTCTCATTACGCCGTCAGCATATCCAATATTAACAATCCCTATTATTTTATCTGAGTCAAGAATCGTTTTTCGATTATATCCAATGCTATCTCCTGCTTTCATTTTCTTTATTTGAATGAGAGAAGCATTTAGTTTATGAACTTTTCTTAATGAAGAATTGATTTCTGGATTATTATCAATACCATACATTCCAATTCCAAGGCGGACAAAATCATATTGCCGATCTGGGAATCTAGATATACCTCCAGAATTTAAAATGTGTCTTTTGAGTTTGATCTTCAATGAAGCCGAAATATGATCATACATTTCATCGAATAAATTGAACTGATGTTTTGAATAATCATCATCTGATTCATCTTCGCTACTTGCCAGATGACTAAAAATAGTCTGTACCACCACATTTGGGGCTTTATCCAATGAATCACAAAGGTTCACAATGTCACTTTCCTGAAATCCGAGCCTATGCATTCCTGTATCCAATTTCAAATGGATATTTATTTCTACTTCATTTTGATTTGAATAATTTACAATTTGATCAAGTTGGTTCAAATCATAAACTTCAGGTTCTAATCGGTATCTAATAATATCTGGCAGAGATGTCAAATCAGGGTTGAAAACCATAATCTTTGTTTCGATCCCAGCTTGCCTTAGAGCAATACCTTCATCTGCAAATGCTACTGCCAAATAATCAACCCCATTTCGCTCTAGTAATCGAGCTATCTCTGACGATCCTGTGCCGTATGCAGACGCTTTCACAACAGCTATTATACCAGTATTGACATCAAGGTAATTCTTATAAATCCTTAGGTTGTGCTCCAAGGCATTTAGATTTATCAAGAGTGAAGCACTGTGCCCTTTATCTGATAACCTATCACTGATATCTTCCAATTCATACTTTCTGGCACCCTTTATTAAAACTACTTTCTGGCTTATATTTACTTCCTTAAGATTGCTAAGAAGCTCCTCTTTTGAATTATAAAAAGTGACACTTATAGATTCATTTTGAGCATCAAATTTATTTTTAGAGATATAAATCAATTCCGAAAAACCATTTACAATTAATTGCTCTAATATTTTTTTGAAAACATAATATTCATCTTTCCCTGATTGATCAAATGCACTAAGGATCGCAATTTTTTTTCTATTTCCTGCTTGTTTTTTTACAAAATCCAGAGCAACTTGTAATGCATCAAGATCTGCACTATAAGCATCATTGATAAGAATACATTGATTGATTCCTGTAGTCATTTCCATCCGCATATGCAGTCCAGAAATTCTATGCAGTCGATGCTTTATATCACTCAATGAAAGCCCTAGACAACTCATCACAGCGATACAATGCATACAGTTTTCAAAAGATGCTAAATCAGAAAATCGAAGCTTAATGTCTATGGATTCTTCTTTATATTTTAATTTAATGAGCCTTACTGCACCCAATAATTCATCTTCAATTATCTGAATATCTGATAAGTTTGAAACACCCCAAGTAAGAATATCTTTATCTGAATAATTAGATGCTATGAAGTCATCAATCAGTTGACTATCTTTCTTGTAAATAATCGTTTTGGCATTTTTAAAAAGAATCATCTTCTCTGCCAATTTTTCTTGATGTGAAGTAAATCCTTCATCATGAGCGCTTCCAATATTTGTAATAAGCCCAATATCAGGATCCAGCATTTTGAGATGATTTCCCATTTCATCTTGCTTAGATATTCCTGCTTCAAAAATTCCTACCTCATGATCACTTTCAATGCCTAATAATGATAATGCCATTCCAATCTGAGAATTGTAACTCTTAGGGCTTTTTACAATATGAAACTTGTCATAAAGCATTTGATACAACCATTCTTTAATTATCGTTTTACCATTGCTTCCTGTGATGCCAATTTTCTTAAGTTTTGGATATGATTCCTTATGAACTGTAGCTAATTTCTGCAATGCAACCAATACATCTTGTACAATAAAAAAATTAGAATCTGGATATGTCTGACTGAATCTAATCTGACTCACAACAAAATTTCTCACTCCTCGATTATGAGCCTTGTCTATGAAGTTGTGTCCATCATTCATTTCTCCGGGGAGAGCAAAAAACAATGCTTTAGAAGGAATGATCAGTGTTCGACTATCAATAGAAACCTCTACAATACTTGCCTCTTTAAGACCATCTAAGTCAGAAAGTGATAATATTTTCCCAATTTCTTTAGTTGTGTAATTCACTTACAAAGATCTAAATTGAATGAAGTGATATAAAATTTGCTTAACTTCTTAAGACAGATCAAAGCCGATATCTGTTCTATAATTTTTCTTATCAAAAGTTATTTTCTCTGCATTTTTCATCGAAATAGCCATAGCTTCATCTTTGGATTCACCATAAGAAGTCACAGCGATAACTCGGCCTCCATTCGTAAGAATATTTTCTCCTTCCAATTTTGTACCTGCATGAAAGACAAGACTATCAGAAACATTCTCAATTCCCGATATCACTTTTCCTTTTTCATACGCTTCCGGGTATCCACCAGAAACTAACATGATAGCAGTACATGATCTAGGGTCTAGATCTAATGGAAGCGAATCAAATTCATCACTCCCTAAAGCACTCAAAATAGGCAAAAAATCAGATTCTATCCTAGGCATAACGACCTCTGTTTCTGGATCTCCCATTCTACAATTATACTCGATCACCTTAGGCTCACCATCCACACTTATCAATCCAATAAATACAAAACCTGTATACTTGATCCCTCTTTTTTGTAAGCCAGAAATCGTAGGTTTGATAATTCGACTTTCCACTTTTTGCATCATCTTATAATCTACAAATGAAACTGGTGACACAGCTCCCATTCCACCAGTATTCAAGCCTGTATCTCCTTCGCCAATCCGCTTATAATCTTTTGCTATTGGAAGCACTTTATACCGCTCTCCATCTGTCAAAACAAATACTGAGAACTCTATCCCATCTAAGAATTCTTCAATAACAACTGTAGCAGAAGCATCTCCAAATTTCCCACTTAACATTGCCTTTAACTCTTGCTCAGCTTCTTCCAAATCTTCAATAATCAAAACTCCTTTCCCTGCAGCCAATCCATCTGCTTTCAAAACATATGGACCTTTAGTTGCTCGTAAATGTTCAATCCCTTCATCAAGTGTGGCAGAAGTAAATTCACCATAAGATGCCGTTGGAATATCATTATCAAACATGAAAACCTTCCCATATGATTTACTTCCTTCGAGCTTTGAGCCTTCTAATGATGGACCTATGATTTTAATGTGTCTACATTCATCTTTATTATTAAAATAGTCAAATATCCCAGCCACCAAAGGAGCTTCTGGACCGACCACAATCATGTCTATCTTCTCACTCAATGCAAATTCAGCAATCCTATCAAAATCGAGAATGTCCAAATTTACATTTTCTCCAACATCCATCGTACCAGCATTCCCAGGAGCAATGTAAAGATTATCCAACATCGGACTCTGAGCAACCTTCCATCCTAAAGCATGCTCTCTCCCTCCAGAACCCAAAATAAGTACATTCATGTTTGCCATCTTTTAAGAAACATCAAAGATATAATTTAAGGCTTCAAAAAAAACATAGATATAAATTCAATAAAAAAGATCCAAATATTTGTTCGTGAAACATAAAATCAATTCACAACCCAACAACCCAACAACTCTATAACTCTATAACTCTATAACTCTATAACTCTATAACTTAGCGATTCAGCAACAAAAAGAAACAGACCCCTACCACAAGGGAAGGAGCCCGTTTTCAAAGCGAAAAACCAAATACTTATTCTTAGATAGTTATATCATTCAGCAACCTGCAATTGGGAGCCACATATCGTAAAAAATAAAATCGAATAACTTAATTATTTATGCCAAATTCATCATATTTCTAATCAGAATTTTGTTTGGTTTTCGTGCACTAAAGTGAATCAAATTCTCTCGCTTTAATTCTCCTAATACCCTTGCTACAGTTTGTCTACTGGTATCAGTTAAATAAGCGATCTCTTTGTGCGACATACCGTGGTTGATCAGTATTTCTTCCATACCGATCTTTATTCCACGAAGTCTGCCTGTTTTTAGAATGAAGTCTTCAATTCTTTTTTTGGCTTTCTTGAAAACGAAAGACTGCATTCTTTCCTGAAGTAATTGTAATCGATGCAATACTACCCCCATGATATCATTGGCAAAGGCGCCATTATCTTCTACCATGGATCTAAAGACATCTGTTGGTATCCTAATAACTGAGGTATCCGTCATTGTTTTGGCAAATTCTTTTCTGGTGCTGTCATCTACAAATACATTCTCACCGAATAAGGAATTTTCATATATTACGTCCTTTATAAGGATCTTACCACAAGAAGCATTAATGCCTAATTTGATACTTCCTTTCTGAACTAAGTACACATAAAGACTTTCAGCGCCAGGTTCGTATATGTTTTTATTTTTTTCTATTCTCTTTAAGGTTGCCGATTTAGTCATTTCCTCTAGTTCCTTTTCAGAAAGGGATTTTAGGATGTCAAATTCACGTAGCATAAGGAATATTGATGAGTTGATCATAATGTCTAAGTATTTAAGTGTTTGGCGCTTTTTCTGTCTGTAAGATGTTTGACAAAACGAATACCCCTACTTTCGGACAAATTATTTTTAAATATTTCTTAATTTAGGAAAAGAACACAATAAAAAATGGTAGCACCAATAGCTACATGACCGCACTAAAAATATGTTATGTTCTGATTATCAGCTTAATAAAATAAAGCTTCGAAATAAACTCAAAATATTGGAAAAGAATAACCTTAATTAAAAATTATTCTTCAATAACACATTAATTTCACCAGCAACTTCCAAACCAGCGTTTTCTCCAAAGGTATGCAGTGTAGATTTTCCATTTTCTACCAATTGAACTTCCATCTTTGCTTGAAGACTTTCATTGACTTTACCTGTCATTTTGCCAGATATTGGGCTCTTTAGTTCAGCTCCAATCCCTTTTGTAGATTTGACACTTAATATTATATTCCCGTTTTTGAATTCTAAAAACAATGAATCTCCCTCCAATCTTGTTTTGAATTTTGCTCCATTATATGTTGCGAACCGATGCAACTTATCACCAATTTGAATAGCTGCGATGTATCCAATAAAATAATTGCCCATCCAAGGGATATGTGCCACACTAGCAAACACACTTATTTTTTCGTCACCTTCGAAAGTATTGCATTGTGTCCAAAACCAGCACTTGGGAAAAGAAGTGCCCCAGTCCTTTTCAATATAGCCTACCCCATTATTATAGTCCCACGATTTGCCATCATGCAATAATGATCCATCTACATAATGGTGCATACTTACAATCCCATGATAGCATTGCATCATCGGCGTGAAAGAATACCACCCCATTATACCTGGGCTCAAAACAGTATTTTCAAGAGGCGTCAATCTTGAAATTCTTAACTCTCCTTTGATATCTGGAAGATTGATTCTGACTTCATCCTCAGAAAAATAATTGTCACCAATCCTTACTTCCAATTTTTCACTATCCGCCTCAAATTCTTCAAATGGGAATTCATAATAATTACTTTTCCCTCCTGTACCATCCATCAATTGGATAAATGCATGTTTTTTACTTTTGGATTCTATTGATACTCCAGGAATGAGGGCAAAAGCATGATCTCCAGATTGATGCACAATCTTGTAATACCATCCTTCAAAATACATTTTTGTTCTTCGCTCGCCTTGATAGATATCTGGATGCTGAATATTGAACCATCGACTTCCCATATTACATATTTATTTTATCCATTGATATTCCTTTCTCTTCAAAAAATGAAATAACTTCTGGTAAAACGATTTTTAAAGTATCTATCACCTTAATAGAATCGTGGAAGACAATAATTGACCCTTCTTTGGCATTTTCTTTCACATTCATAAGACAATCTTTTGGAGAAAGAGAAGTATCAAAATCTCCGCTCAACACATCCCACATCACAACATCATATTTCTTTTTTAGGCTTTTGACTAGTCCTGGAGATACCTTTCCATAAGGAGGCCGAAATAGCGAAGATTGAATTAATTTTGATGCCTTTTCTATATTATCAGTGTAGTTATTATTATTAGTTTTCCAGCTATTCAAATGGTTGTAAGTGTGGTTTCCAACGGCATGACCTTCATCCAAAATACGTTGATAGATTTCTGGATACTTCTCCACATTTTCTCCAACACAAAAAAAAGTTGCTCTTATATTTTTCGACTTCAACAAATCCAAAACCCAATTAGTAGCCTCAGGAACTGGACCATCATCAAAGGTCAAATACACATTTTTACTTTTTGCTATTCTCCATACCAGCCCAGCAAACACAGATTGTATTATCCCTGGCGTTTTCACAAAATACATCCCTTCAATTTTAAAATATTGCTTAATCGCAAAATCGCTTGAATCGCAGAATCGCTTGTTTTCCCAGTTTCTTTCCTTAGCGCCCCTTGCGCAAACCTTCGAGCTACTTTGCGGTTAAAAAAAACATGTAGGTTCAAAGAAATTTAGAGTTTATTTTTCAGAACAAGGAACACAAAGTTTTTCACGGAAGATCACAAAATTATCTTTCTCAATCACTCCAATCTTAAAAAGTCAACATCCAACCATGCAAAACCCCAAACCCTAAACCCTAATCCTTATACCTCCTTCTCCCCATTCTAAATATCTCCACCATATCTCAAAAAGATGCAAAGCATCAAATATCTCCACTTTATCCTCTCCTTATCTCTTCATTCACAATCCAACTTTCCCAATCTCTTCTTTTCGCTTAATCGCAAAATCGCTTGAATCGCTCAATCGCTTTAAGTTTCCATTCGCCCCTATTCCTTTTCCTGAAATCTCACATTTTCATTAATCACAAAATCCTCAAAATAAAACCTGTCAACATTTAATCATGAAAAATATCTCCACCATATCTCAAAAAGATGCAAAGCATCAAATATCTCCACTTTATCCTCTCCTTATCTCTTCATTCACAATTCGACTTTCAATTTCCAATCTCTCCAATCTCTAAAGCAACGTAGTATCCAAATAATCATACTTATCTGGATAATCTGTATTATAATGAAGCCCTCTACTTTCATTTCTAAATTGCGCCGCCTTCGAGACTAAGTACCCAATTGTTATCAAATTTCTAAGTTCACATATCTGAGGAGACACCACAGAATCTGAATAAAGACTTTCAGTCTCATTATATAACAACCAAAGCCTATCCATAGCACGCTTTAGCCTCACTTCAGTTCTGACAATTCCTACATACGCGCTCATGATTTCTTTCAACTCCTTCCAACTCTGCGTCATCAAGACAAGTTCTTTTGGAGCAGTAGTTCCTTTAGCATTCCAGTCTGGTATTCTTTTCTGGAATTCGGTCACATCAATATTCTTAGCAATCTCAATAGAAATATTATTTCCATATACCAATCCTTCCAGAAGAGAATTTGAAGCTAATCGATTAGCACCATGAAGACCAGAACAAGTACATTCTCCTGCGGAATATAAATGCTTGATAGAAGTATTTCCCATCTTGTCTACCAGCACTCCTCCACAAACATAATGGCAGGCAGGAACCACTGGAATCATATCTTTCATAGGATCTATCCCTATGCTCATGCACTTATCATAGATGGTCGGGAAATGATTGTAAAATGCATCTTTATCAATATGAGTGCAATCCAATAAAACAAAATCATCTCCTCGCTCTTTCATCTCTTTATCTATGGCACGTGCCACAATATCTCTAGGAGCTAAAGACTTCCTTTCATCATACTTTTGCATGAATTCTTTCTTATCAGAAGTCTTCAAAATAGCGCCAAAACCTCTTACCGCTTCAGATACTAAAAACGAAGGGTTTTCGCCCGCTGGATTGTAAAGAGAAGTAGGATGAAACTGGATAAACTCCATGTTCGCAAGCCTTCCTTTGGCCCTATAGACCATAGACATTCCATCGCCCGTAGCTATTACTGGATTGGTCGTACTCTTATATATTTGACCAGCCCCTCCTGTACATAATACCGTTTGCCTCGCTAAGAAAGTCTCAATCTCTTTTGTCTCTTTATTCAATGCATAAGCACCGTAGCATTCTATATCATTGCTCAATCTTGTGATATTTCTGCCGAGATGGTGTTGTGTGATTAAGTCAAGTGCAAAGTAGTGTTCCAAAAAAGTTACATTTTCGAATGTTTTCACTTTAGCATTGAGTGATCTTTGGATCTCCCAACCTGTCAAGTCCTTATAATGAAGGATTCTATTTTCAGAATGTCCACCTTCCATACCCAAATCATAATCTCCTGAATGTCCTTTGTCAAATCTTGTCCCCCAATCGATTATCTCCTGAACCATTTTAGGCCCTTCTTCAATCACCATTGTCACTACTTCAAAGTCACATAATCCATCACCTGCATCAAGCGTATCTTCAATATGCTTTTTAAAATTGTCCTGCTGATGATTCCAAACAGCGGCTACGCCACCTTGCGCATATCTGGTATTACTTTCATCTTCATGGGTCTTAGTAAGCACTGTGATTTTAAGATCAGATCTCTTTTCTGCCATTTTTATGGCAAAAGTCAAACCTGCTACTCCGGCGCCTATAACAAGTATATCTGTTTGGATCAACGCTATTTATTTTAGATTAAAAATTCAATAATCAAATATATAAGGAAAAAATCATTTCAAAAGGTTGATAATGTTTTATAATCTCCTATAGATGTAAAATAAGTTGTAAGAATTTCGTGTATGTAGATGGTAATTCATTTGTATAAATCGTTAATGAGTAATAGAAATAGAAATGTCTTCACCGCTTTTAATAAATAAATCATTGAAATAAATCATCTACTGTCAAAACCTTTTCAATTAAACCTAAACTATGGTTATTATGTTTTACACCAAAAGTAGTTATCATAGAAAGCATGAGATATTTTCGCGTGCCAGTGGCTTGTTTTAGTATTCGAAGCTTTTCTCTCATTATTTTTGCATAAGCTTCTGTAATAACAACTTCTGAATTATAAAATTTTATCTCAAAGACATTAATCACTTTATCATTTCTGTCTATTAACAAATCAATCTGTATCCCCTTCTCCTCTTTTGATGCTTTTTTATAAAATGTAGATGTTTCGGAATAAACTCCAACAATACTTAATGCCGTTTTTATTTGAGGAATGTGTTTTAAACATACATTTTCAAATGCATATCCACTCCAAGTTTTATAGCTTTGTGTTTGACTTAAGTGTTGCCACGTACCTGCTCCTTCCTTTTTTTTGCCTTCAATAAATCGCAAATAAAACAAAGAATATTCATCTGTTAATCGATATAATTTTCCTTTCTTCTTTTTCCCAAATGGAAAATATGAAGTAATAAACCCGGATTGTTCTAACTCTTCTAGAATTTGAGAAATATTACCTCCATCTGAAAGTTTAGATTTTTCAACCAACATGCTACGTGTCATTCCTTGATGCGATTTTGCTAGAGCTCTTACTTTACCTTCATGTCGTTCTGAATTATCAAATAAAGAAGGATATAATCTTGAATATTCATCTTTCAAAATACCATTAGGAGAAAAACAAATCTTATCAATGTTTTGAACCACACTTATTCCAGGTTCCACCTCCTTTAGATAATGAGGAATACCACCCATAGCCATATACAATTCTACTAGTTGTTGATTTGTAAATTTTATATTCCTACTTTTTAAATATTCTTGAGTTTCCCTCAGAGTAAAAGGTTGTAAAAATATCCTATGAGTAATTCTATTGTGTAAACCACCTCTATGATTTACCACTCTTTTTATCATCCATGATGCTGCAGATCCACATATCACTACAACTATATTTTGTTTAACCGCCCAGCTATTCCAAAAGAACCCCAATGCTCTTAAGAACCCAGAATTTTGAGTAGACAGCCATGGTAGTTCATCCAAAAAGATGACTATCTTTTTTTTGGATTTGACATTTTCAAGGTAAGATATAAGTAAGATGAATGTATCTAGCCAATTAGCTGGAGCAGGAATATCAATAGGCGAATCGATACTTTTATTTAATTGAAAAATAAAATTTTTTATTTGTTCAGTACGAGGAGCGAATTGAATACCTGTAACTTCAAATTGAATATTTTCTCCATAGACTTTATTAATCAAGAAAGTTTTCCCCACTCTACGTCGTCCGATTATTGCTACCATTTCCGCTCCTTTGGAATCTAGTGCCTTTTGCAAAATCTTCTTTTCTTCTATTCTTCCTGTAAGTGTTTTCGACATAAAATAAATTTTGACTTCGCGGAATGTACGTAAATTTACTAAAATTCCGCAGATTCAATTATTTTGACTTCGCGGAATCTATAGTAATTTACTACGATTCCGCAGATTCAATTATTTTGACTCCGCGGAATCCATGAAAATAGAGGTAGATTCCGCGAAACCAAAAATTAATATGTAACGAAAAATATCCCTTATATAAAGCTCTGGATAAGCACTTAATCAAAAAAAAATATTTATTTGAAACACATAAACCTAAAAACAAATAGTCATAATCATCATTTTTTTACCTTCGCACCATGAAAATCCTTCTCCTAGAATCATTCTATACCAGCAGCCACAAACAATGGGCAGATGGATTGATCAAGAAGTCATCGCATGACATCCACCTCATCTCTCTGCCAGGAAGACATTGGAAATGGAAAATGCATCACGCAGGGAAATATTTTGCATACGAAATAGCCAATTTAAAATCATCTTTTGATTTGATTCTTTGTTCTGATTTAATGAATGTTGGAGAGTTTAGAGGAGTGATGATAGCTTTAGGAAGTTCAAGATCATGGTTTAATAATATTCCTATAGTATCTTATTTTCATGAAAATCAAATCACTTATCCATGGTCAGAAAATGATCCTGACATTTCACTAAAAAGGGATAATCACTATGGTTGGATAAATTACATCTCATGTGTAAGTTCAGATCACATTTTGTTTAATTCTCATTTCCATAAAAGCAATTTCAACAATTCTCTACCAGACTTCTTATCTCAATTCCCTAAGGTTTCTCAAGATGATTGTGTCAAGTCAATTGAAGAAAAATCTAAAGTCATCCCTATTGGTTTAACACTAAAAGACTTAGCGATTAACGAAAGATTAAAAAATAACAAACCAACTATCCTTTGGAATCATAGATGGGAATATGATAAAAACCCAGAATTATTTTTCAATACTTTGATTGACTTAAAAGAAAAAGGCCTTGATTTTGAAATTATAATTGCCGGTGAATCTTACAAAAATTATCCAAAAATATTTGACCAAGCAAAAGAACAATTATCGGATAGAATTATTCATTTTGGATTTGCAAAAGATAGGGAACATTACGAAAAACTACTTTCTCAATCCGATATTCTTCCTGTTACCAGCAATCAGGACTTTTTTGGAATCTCAGTGATCGAAGCTATTGCCGCTGGATGCACTCCATTATTACCCAATAGACTTGCTTTCCCAGAACATTTACCTGAAGCTAAACACAAAAAGTATTACTTCAACACTTCAATTGAATTTACTGAAAAATTATCCCACCTAATAAATTCAGAGTCGTCGTCTTCTCCATCTCTAAGAGAATATATATTGAAATATGATTGGGATACTATTGCTCCTATGTATGACAATTTCTTTAATAAAATAAAGCCTTTAAATCCTATTTAATCTTGTACGCCCCTTTCACAGCATAATGGTCAGAAAAGCTTTCTTTTAAAATATTAAATGAATTCACTTGGAACTGATCGTCCACAAATATATAATCAATACGAAGCATCGGTATTTTCCCTGCATAGGTGGTGCCAATACCTGACCCAGCCTCAATAAAAGAATCTTGATAATCGCCACAGAGACGACTGTAAGTATACGAAGTTGGTGGATCATTCCCATCGCCACAAATGATAGTCGGATGCAAACTGGTAGCCGCATGTTCCGCTACTTTTTTAGATTGCTTAGCTCTTATGCGACTAGAAGCGCTATATTTTCTAAGAATTCCCTTTATCCCTAACCACGTTTGTTTCTCTTGTAGGTTTACATTATCAATCACTTCTGTAGCATCCTTCGATACTCTATTGGATTGCAAATGCATATTGTAAACTCTTATGGTGTCACTATTCAAGTTTATATCTGCCCAGAGGCAAGAATTAGTAGTCGTACCAAAAGATATTTCGCCATGTCGAATTATAGGATACTTGCTAAAAATAAATGTCCCTCTTTTATCTATCTCATGGCTATAAAACTCAGGAAAACTACTCTTTATGACATCTCTTGAAAAATTGGATGATTCTTGCAAACAATAGATATCTACATCATCTTGAGTCATAAAAAAAGTTTTCAACTCTTCTCTTTTTCTCGCTTTAGATTTCTTCGAACCTGATCTAAGCGAGAAGCCATATCCAATGTTGTAGGACATTATTTTTATGTCAGAAGGATGATCATTTAGAGTACTAAAATTTATAAAACCTTGCAAATGAAACCATCCTATTAAGATAGTGATCAAGGATAGAAATAAATATTTGAAATCAACAAACATCCAAAAAAGGATCATGGCGAGATTAGCAAGCAATAATACAGGATAAAACAATCCAAATATCGAAAAGACCCAATATTTATTAGGATCAAAATATGGACTGAGGTAGGCCAGTATCAAACCGACCACCAAAAGTATATTCAGTGCAATTATGGTTTTTTTTAAAAACTTCACTCCTATTTTTTGCTTGCTTGGTACAATGTCTCCTTTTCTACATCAGTAAGACTTTCATATCCATTTCTCTTAATCTTGTCAAGGATTTCATCTACTTCCTGTTGCATCGAGTCATTTTGACCAGATCTATGCTCAGACATTGTTTTGATTTTATCTGACTTGAACTTCACCTTCAATGGAGATTTTCTTCTTGGAGATGAACTAAACAATCCACCTAACCAATCAAAAACTCCATTTATCCTTTTTTCCAAATCATTCCCTTGTCCAATTTGGTTGAAATATAACCACCCCATAACCATACCACCAATATGTGCTATGTGGCCACCAGTATTGCTATTTTTCCCTATAAAAATTAGATCCATTAATATGAAAGCCAAAATTACAAACTTAATTCGAACAGGGCCAATCAGGATTAAACGCAATTCCTTTTCTGGATTTATTCTACCTGCAATAATCACCAAAGCCATTATAGCTGCAGAAGCGCCAACCATATAAGTACCGACTTCACCAATCAGAAAGTAATATGATAATATATATACAACAGCTCCAGCTAATCCTCCTACAATATAAATGGGTAAAATATGCTTATCCCCAATCATATCTCCAACTATTCTACCAAACCAATACAAAAACAACATATTCCAAAAAATATGTCCAAGGCCTCCATGAACAAACATGTAAGTAAGTATCGTCCAAGGTTTGAATAGTAAGGAAATCGGATCTCCAGGAACTGCAATCCAATGCACAAGAGTACCTTGGTAAAATGATGGTGCAAATGCATTGGTCAGCGCCGTCACCACAAAAATGGAGACATTTATAATAATCAATCTAGTAATCATATTACCAGATCGAAAAGTTTCTTTTATATCGTCAATAATCGATGCAAACATATTAGCGCAAATTAGCCATTTTCCAATAATGAATCATTATAAATCCTACCAATGCTCCTCCAAGGTGGGCAAAATGTCCGATTCCTCCAGGTGTAGTGTCCGTCAATCCAGCAAATAAACTAAAGCCTACAGCACCTATTCCTATATACATAGCCTTAATTGGAATAGGAATAGGGAATATCATTAATGTTTTTCTAGGAAACATTGTAACAAAAGCCAAAACAACTCCTAAGACACAACCAGAAGCACCTAATGAACCGACGCTTATCAAATCATAATATGCTTGGCAATTCACACAGCCAATATTCAGAAAACTAATATAATCAACTCCCATATTTAGTAATGATCCACCTAGTCCAGCAAGTAAGTATAATATTAAGAAACGCTTAGCCCCTAATGCTTGTTCAACTGTAGGTCCAAGAAAAAATAGACCTAACATATTCATAAATAAATGCTGCAAATTTGCATGCATGAACATACATGTCACTAATTGAAATGGCTTAAAAAAAGGAGAATTTATAAAATACAATCTGCCGTATAAAGTATACTCCTGATAATCCGAAAAAACAGCCACCGCAATAAAAATGATGACATTGATTATTATTAAATTCTTAACTACATCCGTCAGTCTTGACATTCCTTTCTTTTAATTTACTTGAAACAGATAAATTCCAATATCAAATTGAATTTACTTGCTATTCAACGCACAAGTATATTAAAGGATTTTGGTTTTAGGAATTATTTTCGACTAATCATGGAAAAAGATTGGAGAGATTGGGAAAAGATTGAAGAGATTGGGAAAGATTATATCTCAAAACAATCTATCCAATCTTTCCAATCTTTCCAATCTATCCAATCTATCCAATCTATCCAATCTATCCAATCTATCCAATCTTTAAATCTTTATCTTACTTTACACTTTCAATTCTATAAAATGAATAAACAAGCCAGAGCAGAATTAAAGAAAAAGATCATCGAGGAAATAGCCAAAGCTGAATTTGAAATAACTGAAATGGAGAAAATGGCACAGCCTATCACTCCTGAAAATAGCATTGGAAGAATAAGTAGAATGGATGCCATCAATAATAAATCTGTAGTCGATGCAGCTCTACGCACCAAAAGGGCAAAACTTACTAAACTTAAAGTAGCTATAACTAAGATAGAAGATGAAAATTTTGGACATTGTGCCATGTGTAGTCAACCCATCCAACCAATGCGTCTTATGTTTATGCCTGAAAGCACTAGATGTGTTAGATGTGCTTCAAGATAAAAACTAAATCAAGTTCTTAAAATGCTCACATTCCATTGTTTTAAATTTCACGATTTGTCACTAGATCAGCTTTATGATCTGATGACTTTAAGGCAAGAAGTATTTATAGTAGAACAAAACTGCCCCTACCTGGACAATGACGGAAAAGATCAAGAATCTTATCATGTATTAGGAATAGATAATAGAGGAAAACTTCAAGCTTGTACTAGACTAGTACCCCCTGGAATTTCTTATCCCAATTATTCATCTATTGGCAGAGTAGCTACTTCAGCTGAGTTAAGAGGTAAAAGGCAAGGTTCACCATTAATGCAATATTCAATTGATCGCTGTATCGAACATTGGCCTTCTCATTCAATTAAAATTTCAGCCCAGACCTACATTGTAAAATATTACAATAATCTTGGATTCAAAGAAACAGGAAATGAATATCTAGAAGATGACATTCCCCATATAGCTATGATCAGAAAAAAAGATTAATCTTAGCTCAATATCAAACAATCATAAAAACTTGCAAATACTGAAGTCCAAGAAAAAGCAATTCTGCAATTGTGTGATTGTGCAATTGTGCAATTGTGCGATTGTGCGATTAAGCGATTAAGCGATTAAGCGATTAAGCGAAAAAATTACTTTATCCTCTTCTTATGTAGTTCTCGTCGATAAAACTATCGCTTTTACAGATTCAATTACTTTATGTTATCATTTTGTACTTTCTTCACAATACTAACGAAATATTAAGCTTATGAAAACAACTATAAAAACTCTCGTATTTTGCTTGATCGCCTTTTCTTCATTTGGCCAAAACAAGCAGGAAACTCTATTTGGTGGCGTAAACCATATAGGAGGATTCGGAGGACTAACAATTGAAATTTCAAAGATTAATGGTCAGATGGTAGCAGACGTCGGCGGCGGCGGCGGTTTGATTCTAGATAATTTCTTTTTTGGTGGATATGGGCAGGGAACTGATGCTGCAAGCATTCCAATGGGAATCGGTGAACTAGACATTAATTTTGGTCATGGTGGACTTTGGTTTGGATTTATAGCACCCTCACACAAAGTAGTTCATGTTTACTCAAGTTTCAAATTGGGTTGGGGTGAAGCTTCTTTACAAGAAAAAGATGGAGACGAAGTTGAATCGGACAACGTTTTAGTCTTGACACCTGAAATAGGAGTTGAACTGAATATAACTAGTTGGTTCAGATTGGCTTTCACAGGAGGATATAGATTTGTTGATGGAGTGAATAACCTTTCGCTGGGACTAAATGATGATAGCTTCAGTAGCCCATTTGGAGCTCTTACTTTTAGATTTGGAGGCTTTGGCTACTACGACAATAATGATAACGACGACGTAAATATAGATTTCGACTTTTAAGTTGATTGACGATTATAATCGTCAATTCTTTTTGAACGAAACCAGCCTGATTTCTAAAATCAGGCTGGTTTTTGCTTTATAATAAGCTATTATTCCGTTTTACCTGACTCTAACTCCTTTTGAATATGAGCATAAAGTTCCTGCAATAAAGTCCTTGCTTTTTTCAAACCGTGAACTCCATCTTTAATCAGCAAGAGGTAATTTCTTGATTGTTTCAAGGAATATCCTTTTAGATGACCTTCAACAGAAACATACTTTATTATACTTTGAAATAAATCTGATTCAAAAAATGAAGATTGGGGATTTCCAATAAAATAGCATCTGAGTTTATTGTTTTTTAAAGACAATCTTTCAAAACCCAACTTTTTACAAATCCACCTTACTCTAAGGCCATCGAACAATTCATTTACAGGTTTAGGTATGACCCCAAAACGATCTTGCATAGATGCAATAAACTCTGTTAATTTTTCTTCGCCATTGATACTATCCAATTGCGTATACAACAACAGCCTTTCTTGAATATTATGGATATAGGCATCAGGAATCAACATTTCGACATCTGTATCAACTTCGACATCTCTGACATAATCGCGCTCAACCTCTTTCTTCAATTCATCTTCATACAATTCTTTGAATTCAGTCTCTTTCAACTCAACGACTGCTTCCTCTAGAATTTTTTGAAATGTATCGAATCCAATATCACTTATAAACCCGCTTTGTTCTCCACCAAGCATATTACCTGCTCCTCTGAGGTCAAGATCTCTCATGGCTATATGGAATCCACTGCCTAAATCGGAAAATTCTTCTAATGTCTTAATCCTCTTTCTTGCCTCAGATGTCAAAACAGAAAGTGGCGGAGCAAATAGATAACAATATGCCTTACGATTTGATCGCCCTACTCTTCCTCTCAATTGATGAAGATCGCTCATTCCAAATTGATGGGCATTATTGATGATAATGGTGTTCGCATTTGCAATATCAAGTCCAGTCTCAATAATATTGGTACAAATCAAAACATCATACTTTCCTGCGATGAAGGAGACCAATTTCTCTTCCAATTGCTTTGCATCCATCTGTCCGTGAGCTGATTGTACAGATATATCTGGACATAACCTCTGAACCATAGCAGCAATATCTGGCAAACTTTTCACTCTATTATGAACGAAAAATACCTGCCCTCCTCGATTCGCTTCATAGTATATAGCATCTCTGATAAGCTCATCATTAAAAATCCTCCTTTCTGTATGTATAGGTTGTCTATTTGGTGGAGGAGTCCGAATTATTGACAAATCCCTTGCTGCCATCAGAGAAAATTGCAAGGTTCTCGGAATAGGAGTCGCTGTCAGTGTTAACGTATCTACATTCACTTTCAGGTTTCTCAACTTTTCCTTTGCTGCTACTCCAAATTTTTGCTCCTCATCAATAATCAACAACCCTAAATCCTTGAATCTCACATCTTTGTTCAGCAATGCATGTGTGCCAATAACTATATCTAAAGTTCCATCTGCCATTTTTGCAAAAATCTCCTTCTTTTGTTTCGTTGATTTAAATCTATTTAAGAAATCAACTGACACACCAAAATCTTTCATTCTTTCATGAAAAGTCTTGTAATGTTGCAATGCAAGTATTGTTGTAGGTACAAGAATAGCCACTTGTTTTCCGCCCACCACAGCTTTGAATGCTCCACGAAGTGCAACCTCAGTTTTCCCAAACCCTACATCTCCACAAATCAATCGATCCATAGGATGCTCGGCCATCATGTCTTCTTTCATGCTTGTGGTGGCAGTAAGTTGGTCTGGCGTGTCTTCGTATATAAAGGATGCTTCTAGCTCATTTTGCAAATATCCATCTGGTGGAAAAGCATGTCCTTTGGAGGCCTTCCTTTTTGCATAAAGTTTTATCAATTCTTTAGCTATGTCTTTTACTTTCTTCTTGGTCTTTCGTTTTAAAGTTTTCCAAGCATCCCCACCTATTTTACTAAGCTTTGGTGGCTTACCATCTTTACCTACAAATTTGTTTATTTTGTGAAGCGAATTTATACTTACATAAAGGATATCATTATTTAAATAAAGTAGCCTAACAGATTCCTGTGTCTTACCATTTATATCGATTTTTTCTAAGCCACTATACTTTCCTACCCCATGATCAATATGCGTAACAAAATCTCCAGATTGCAACTCCCTTAACATCTTGAGATTCATTGCTTGATCCTTTGTAAAACCTTTCTTAAGCTTGTACCTATGGAATCTTTCGAAAATTTGATGGTCTGTATAACAGGCTATTTTTAAATCATGATCAATAAACCCTTCATAGATTGACTTATTTACTGGATGGATCTGAACTTTGGCTTGAAGGTCTTCAAAAATGGAATAAAACCTTTCTATTTGTTTGGTACTATCTGTGAACAAATAAGTCTCTAATCCTAGTTTTTCATTCTCTTCTAAATTTTCAATTAATAGTTTAAAATTCTTATTAAATGAAGGTTGTGGTTTTGTATTGTAAGTCAATCTGGCATCGACATCAATATTGATCTGAGATTTTTTAGAAATTATAATATTAAAAGCTTCAAGGCTTTCCATTATCTCATTTGGATAGATAAAGGCACGTTCATCAAACACGTTTTTAAGTTCCTCTTCAGTATTTGAATTCAAGGACTTGGCAAATTCTTCAGACTTTTCGAAACATTGTTGTAATTTATCCATAACAATATCAAAATCTCTGACCCAAACCACGGTATTTTTACTAAATACACTGAAAAAAGGTACTTTCTGGTCTTGTTTGAAACCACTATTGATATTTGGGATAATAGAAACTCTTCCAATATTTTTTAAACTTAATTGAGTGGTAGGGTTGAAGGTCCTGATGCTCTCTATTTCCTCATCAAAAAGTTCGATTCGATAAGGCCATTCATTTCCATAAGAAAAGATATCAACTATACCACCCCGAATAGAAAATTGCCCAGGTTCATAGACGAAGTCTACTCTGTCAAATCCATATTCAACCAACACCTCAATAATCGTATCTACATCTAAGTTTTCTCCTTTAGTGATCAATATCTTGTTGGCATCCAGCAGTTTTGGATCTACTACTTTCTCAAAGATCGCTTCTGGATAGGTAACTACGATTCGCCCTTCTCCCTGATGTTGATTGATTCTATTTATTGATTCTGTACGCTCAAGTACATTCATATTGTTCAATTCCTCATAAGACATCGGTCTTTTAAATGAGTCAGGAAAAAAATGAACTTTAGGTTTTTCAATAATTAGGTCAAGGGTATTTTGAAAGTAAGCAGCTTCCTCTTTATCATTTGCAATGAATATTTGTGAGTAACCACTTTTGCCAAATAATGCAGCCAAGACAAAGCAATCCTGAGCACCTATCAAACCTTCTATCATGATTCTTGCAGGCGTGGAAGCTTCGCAATGAGAGGCCAAGGTATTTGTTCTTTCGTCCTCCTGATATTTTTTCAGAAGGTTCTCTAAATTCTCCACGACGCGAAGATATATTTATTGTGGGATTGTCAAAGGTTCAATTTGATTAAAAATTAATCTTAATCTACTTTGATCAACTGTAGATATATTGCTAGAGAATTCTAATTTTGCAGTGTGAAGTGATTTAAAGCATCTGTTTACATAATTTGTATGTGCTTAAAACATCTTCTTTAATTATAAAAAGTAGGATTAAACCTTTATGCCTGACATTATACAATTACTGCCTGATAATATTGCTAATCAAATAGCTGCTGGAGAGGTCATACAAAGGCCTGCATCAGTCGTCAAGGAATTAATCGAGAATGCAATTGATGCGGAAAGCTCAGAAATTAAGCTAATAATTAAAGGCGCAGGAAAAACGCTTATCCAGGTAATCGATAATGGAAAAGGAATGTCTGACACCGATGCTAGAATGAGTTTTGAAAGACATGCTACATCAAAAATCAAGAAAGCCGCAGATTTATTTTCGATTACGACCAAAGGATTTAGAGGAGAAGCTTTGGCCTCAATAGCTGCTATTGCTCATGTAGAATTGGTTACAAAGATGCATGAAGAAGAAATTGGAAGGAAACTCTTAGTCTCAGGTTCTAAAGTAACCAAACAAGAACCTTGTCAGGCGCAGTCAGGGACTATGTTTTCAGTGAAGAATTTATTTTTTAATGTACCGGCAAGGAGGAAATTTTTAAAATCGGATCCTGTAGAATTAAAACATATCATTGAAGAATTCAAGAGGGTTGCGTTAGCTCATCCTGATATTTTCTTTTCGATGTACCATAATGATCAGGAAGTATATCACCTGCCTTCTTCTAATTATAGACAAAGGATTGTATCAATTCTAGGGAAGCAGGTAAATGATAAACTGGTGCCTATAGAAGAAGATACTGAAATTGTAAAAATATCAGGATTTGTTGGCAAACCAGAAGCTGCTAAGAAGACTAAAGGAGATCAGTTCATCTTTGTGAATGACAGATATATTCGAAGCAATTATTTGAATCATGCCATTAAGTCTGCTTATGAAGATTTGATTGTAAAGGAGGCATATCCACTTTATGCCCTATATATAAATGTAGATCCCGCCAAGATTGACATCAATGTTCATCCCACAAAAACTGAAATTAAGTTTGAAGAAGATCGATTGATTTACAATTATATCAGAGTGGCAATCAAGCATGCCTTGGGTCATTATAATGTATCTCCTACTCTAGATTTTGGTGCGAATACCAATTTTGGTAATCCAATAGATAATTCAAAATCATATGGCAAGATCAATGATGAATATAATCTAAAAGAAAATATCAATTACGGTACTGGAAAATCTTCTTTTGAAAAGTCCAATTTAAAAGCGTGGGAACAGATTTATGATGGAATGCAAAATCAATCTGATGAACAACCTACCGAAGAGCAACAATCATTTACTATTGCCAGCAAAATAAGTACTGAAGATGGTCAAGAAATTTCTAAAATCGAGGAAGGCAAAGCCCCGTATCAAATCCATAATACTTATATTCTGAGCCATATCAAATCTGGCTTTCTTCTTATCGATCAGCAAGCTGCTCATGAAAGAATACTGTACGAACAAAATTTAGCAAGTTTAAGCAGTCATCAACGACTGACTCAAAAAGAATTATTTCCAAGGACTATAGAATTGGACAATGCCAAAGCTACGATCATGCAAAACATATTGCCAAAAGTCAATGCCTTAGGATTTGAAATTGAAGATTTCGGCGATAAGACTTTCCTAATTCATGGGATTCCTGCGGGATTAACTGGTAGCCAGGATGCTACAAGTCTGATGGAAAAACTCATTGATCAATATGTATCAAATATGGAGTTACAATTGGGAATTGAAGAAAACATCTCAAGATCATTGGCCGTTTCAGCAGCTATTAAAAGAGGCAAACCTATGGAAGTTTCAGAAATGAAGCTATTGATAGATCAACTTTTTGCTTGTGAAGTACCATACAAAAGTCCTACTGGACGAAGATGTATAGTTACAATGGATTTGGATACAATTTTAAAACAATTCATTGGTTAGAAAAAGGCCGCACCATCTCGCTGAAAGCGTGACAATGCAGCCAAAGCAATTGGCATAGAATCTATGTTGAATTTCCGACAACAAACAATCCTCCACCTTTTACCTTTTCCAAACAAAAAGTTGGTATATCGTCTTTCATAGTATCCGTAATTGTTGGGTGTGAGCTGGGGGCTTAAAAATTACTTATTTCTGTAATTTCTGAGCAAATCCTTGCTATCTATTTAAAGACAATACAAATGTAATTGGGTGGATGCGAAAAAAATAATTAAAATTTTGCTTTTTTTGATTCATTATTCAACATTAATTATTTATTAATAATTGATTATCAATCAATTAAGAAACATATACATTCCACAGTTTTCCGCATATGTCAAAAAATAAACTTGGATCCTATCTTTCTTCATTTTCCAATAAAGATTGGATTAAATATAACAGTTATTCCAAGACCCTTTACTCAGAAACATCTGATTATCAGAATGTAATTAATTACATTCGAACTCGTAAGCACAGGTACGACCCGAGCTATATGGATGTAGAATATCTTAGAAAAAATATTTGCCCTGAAATAAAAAAAGAAGTATTCTCTAAAGTCATATCTAATCTTTGCAAATTCATAGAAGAATATATAACGTGGACAGAAGTTGAGAATGATCCAATGATGAAGGACACTTTATTACTTCAAGCACTGGGCAAAAGGGGACTTTCTACTCAATTTCATAAACATAAAAAAAAGGCAAAAAACAATAGAGAAAATCAACCCAAAGGACTTTGGCATAACTACCATGATTTCATGGCAGAGTATCTACTATACTATTGTAATATGACTTCAGATATTGGAGTCAGCAAGATTGCTCTTAACTGCGCATTTGAAAACATAAGGAAATTTAGTGCTTCAAACATGCATTATCTAGTCCTTGAAATGAATAATAGAAATGTTCTATTAAAAGAGGATTGGACTAAACATATTTCAAAATTTGAATCAAATTATAAGATTGATCACGGTTTAAATCAAATTAATGATCATCTTATTCATCTGAAAGTAAAAAAATCGGAAGAAAGTTATAACTATCTTCTAATTCAAATAAAGAATAGTGGCATTTCAAAAGAGATTAGATATACTATCCTTATTCACACATTAAATTATTTAAACTTTAGAATTATTATTGGTGACCTTTCAGTAAAATCCAATTTATCAGAGCTTCAAAAATATGGTCTTAACCAAGGTATACTATTTCCAAGTGGAAAAATCCCAATTCTTAGATTTATTAACATTTTAAACACAGCATGCTCTTTAAAGGAGTATAAATGGGCATTGGAATTAGTGGAAAATTGGTCTCACCTAGTTGTTAATAGAAATTTAAATGAGCCTAAGATCATTGGATATGCTCAAATCGAATTCAGTAAAGGTAATTTCAATGAAGTTATAGAACTTCTTATAAACGCAAAATTCAATTTATATCAATTCGAGCTAAGAGCGAAATGGTTACTATTATGTTCGAACTACGAACTTAACATTGAAAACTATTCCGTAATTGAACACAATATTAACGCATTCAATTACTACAATAAAAGAAACAAGTCCAAGATGACAGAACTAGGGTATATTTCATTGGTTAACAGCTCCAAATTTTTACTGCAGATTACAAAAGGAATCACCTTAGACAGAACAATCGAAAAAATAAAGAATGAGAAAAATTTGCTCTTTAGACCATGGATTTTAACAAAAGCAAATGAGAAAAAAAGCAAAGCCCGATGGTAAACCCATCGAGCTCTTTATTTAAAGTCCATTGATTTCATCAATAATGAAACTGAGGATTATTGTAATTATTGTAGTCATAATTTAATGGTTTTAAGTAATAAAATCGTGTTAGAAATCCCAGACAGCAGTTCTGTATAGACAATTATTTGTCTACAAGAATTAAGTCAGGAATTTTCTCAAATTTGATAGACTCCCTACCAAATTACTTGGCTATAAACCATTGATTTCATCAATGATAAATCCAAGAAGTAGTGTAATTAATGTTTCCATAATTTTAGTTTTAAGTGTTTAATAATCGTGTTTAAAAACCCAGACAGCACATCTATACAGGCAAGTATTTGTCTATAAGAATTGAGTTAGGGTTTTCTCAAATTTGATAGGCTTCCTACCAAAATACTTGGCTATAAACCATTGATTTCATCAATGATAAACTGTAGAATTAGTGTAATTAATGTTGTCATAATTTTAAGTTTAAGCGTTAAAAAATTGTGTTAGAAATCTCAGGCCGTACTGTTGCACAGCTAAGGTTTTAAGCAAGAATAAATGATGATAGATTGCTGGAATTTTCTTTAAAAAAGACATAGAAATCTCAGGCTTAAATGGGTGTTTAGAAGCCGGTTTCGTTGTCAGATTTGAAATATAAATCCGCAGTCTGGATAGAAATCGTTGAAATTAATTGGCAAGATTCCTAAAGTGATAGCATTATGAAATATCTGTTTTAGACATATACATTTGGATTATGTTGGTTTAATAAAATAGATCTTCAGGAATTTGAAAAATTATTAATCCCCTTTTATCTCAATTGATATTATAAAGATAAAGACATGCTACGCAGCCTATCTGCGTAATATAAAATATATATATATTATTTCATTTATTTTACTAAAATCAACAATCCACCTACCAGTGGTTTTCAATTTTTCTTTAGTTGTGAATTCAATCAGGTACAGAGAGTTGGTTTACCTTTTCCTGATCAACAAAAAAGATTAGACCAAACAAAAAAGGATTAAAGTTTCCCCTTCTTCGTTCTCTGCGTCATGACAGAAATCAATTTGTTCATTGTTCTGCATTCGCAAATTTTAAATATTAATAAAATCACTTCTTGTATTTTCCACTTTAATAAGTGAAACACACAAAAGACTTTTGAAAAAAACTTAGCCAACGTCAACTATCATCATTAATCAATACTGATTCAGGAATCCATTTATCTAATTCTAATAAATCGAAAAAACGATTATATCATTCAAATACAAAAACTGAGTAAAGCAATATTCAAGAAAAAAATCTAGTTGAAGTTGCCAAATCTAACAACTCAACTCTTTAGTGAAGCTATTAGACTGGATATAGTATTCCTCTCTCCAAAGTTATTGAAGTGAGACATAAAGAACTGTTATCAAATTCTCTATGCATTAAATTAATACTATATGTATAGTTTATTTTCATAATTAACCGCAAAGGTAAGTACCATTTTGATAATACCAAATAATTCGTGACATTTCTGTGACAATTTGCAAAAATGAATTGATTTACCCTGTAAGTAACCTAATAACGTACTTTAAAAAAGTTATGTAACTAAAGCTTATCTTAAAATAGAGCTATAAAAACTTTAAATTACTCTTCCCTGCAAAGTGATTCAAATTATTTGTACATTCTATAAGCATACATTCATTTATTATCTTTCATTTTTGCCAACTGAACTTATCAAAAATGCCTACAAATAGAAATGCCCTCATTCGATATAAAACGATTGACCAATGTCTTCAAAATAGATTTAGGAAGTGGACATTAGAAGATTTAATAGAATCTGTGTCCGATGCATTATACGAATATGAGGGAATCGATACAGCTATTTCAAAAAGAACTGTTCAAACCGACATACAAATTATGCGATCGGACAGACTGGGCTACAATGCTCCCATTGTGGTAAAAGATAGAAAGTATTATACCTATGAAGACCCAAAATATAGCATCACAAACATCCCACTCACAAATCAAGATTTGAGTCATCTTACTGAAGCAGTTGAATTCTTAAAACAGTTTCAAGGATTTAGTCATTTCAAAGCATTAGGGGGCATGGTCCAAAAATTAGAGGATCATATTTATGCTTCCAAACAAAAGAAAAGATCAGTTATAGATTTTGATGTGAATCCAAATTTGAAAGGCCTCGACTTTTTGGATAAGATTTATCAGTCCATTATTAAAAAACAAGTTCTAAAAGTTTCGTATCAAACATTTGGATCGGATCATTCTTCTGAAGTAGAATTTCATCCCTATTTATTGAAAGAATACAACAATAGATGGTACATGTTGGGTAGGAAAAGTAACCATGAGTCTATTGTCAATTATGCACTGGACAGAATCAAGAGCATAGAAGTATTGCCTCAAAAACATTATTTAGAAAATAACTCTTTTGATCCTGAAACTTATTATAAAGACGTAATTGGAGTAACTGTAAAAGAGGATATGCAAACCGAAGAAATTATATTTAAAGTAGATAAACGGAATGCACAATATATCTCAACGAAACCAATACATACATCTCAAAGAAAGGTAGAATCAAATGAAGATGGAGTGACCTTCCAATTGACAATGAAAATTAATTTTGAAATTGAGCGACTTTTTCTGGGTTTTGGAAAAGACATTGAAATACTTGCTCCTCTCAAACTAAGAAAAAGTATAGCCACAAACTTGAAGAAAGCAGTAGAGAATTATTAGGAATTAACTTTAAAATATATACCTACTTGTCATTTCAGTCCCTTTTTAGTTAGATTCTTGTTAAATTAAGGCAAACTATGATGCATAGAAAACCATGCTTTGTACTTTTGCGTTTTGAATGCATGCCATCTCTCATTTTGAGAATCCAAATTCTCTGCATATCTTTATATTACATTTTTAACTAATATGAACAGAATGACAAAGTCTATCTTCGCCTTATTCTTCGCTTTTATATCAATTTCCGTTACAGCTCAAGGAATTGAATTTGTACATGTAACCTGGCAAGAGGCTATAAAACAAGCAAAGCAAGAAAACAAACTACTTTTTGTTGATTCTTATGCTCAATGGTGTGGACCGTGCAAGAGAATGGCAAAACATGAATTTGTGAAACCTGAAGTTGGGGAAGTTTATAATAAGAACTTCGTCAATCTCAAATTAGATATGGAGACAAAAAATGGTCGAACATTCGATAGTAAATATCCAGTATCTGCTTACCCTACCATGTTCTTCTTAAATGGAGATGGTGAAGTGGTAAAAAAACTAAAAGGTGGCAAAAAAGCTGAACAGCTAATTTCTATGGCTAAATCTGTGCTAAAAAGTTACGATACTAGTGGTCAATTCAAAGAAAAATATGATACTGGTGATCGGTCATATGAAGTAGTTTACAACTATGTCGATGCATTAAATAAAGCGAGTAAACCAAGTCTGAGAATATCAAACAAATATTTAAAATCTAATCCAGATATTACTGAGGAGCAAAAACTTAAGTTTTATTTTATTGCTACCGTTGATGCAGATTCAAAGATCTTTGATAAGATGGCTAGTAACCAATCTGATATTATCAAATTGGTTGGCGCAAAGGAATATAATAGCAAGGTAAAATCTGCTTGTCAAAATACTATTGAGAAAGCAATTGAATATGAGACCGAATCTTTGTTAGATGAAGCTGTAGCAAAAGCTAAAAATAATATGACATTTGGAGCAGATCTATTTACGCTAGAATGTAAGTTGGATTATTTCTCTAATATCAAGAATAATAAATTGTATAGTGATGCTGCAAAATCTATCTCAAAAATTTATTTGAAAGAAGAACCTACAAAATTGAAAAAACTCATTCTTGAAATGCAATCAAATTTCAAGAAGGATAAGAAAATCAAAAAACAAAGTGTAGACATCGCGAAAAAGTATTTCAAAAAAACAAAGTCACAAGAAAGTATAATGGTCTATGCCAAGAGTTTGGTGCTCATTGATAAATATGACGATGCAGTTGATCTGCTAAATGATGGTATCAAAGAGGCAACAAAAAATGGAGAAGCCACCAGATCATTAGAATTGTTATTAAAGGTTGTTGAAAAGAAAAAAGCATAAAACGCATAATCGACAATATTGTGAGGACCCATATCATCTATAGTTTTTTAATCCTTGTTTTTGGAGGAAACATTGCCTCTGCTCAACAAGGTATACTTTTCTCTGACGGAAGTCTTAATGCCATCTTGAGCATTGCACAAGACCGTAACAAAAATGTATTTATTGATACGTATGCTGATTGGTGTCAACCATGCAAGCGGATGGAAAAGAAATTTAAGGATAAAGACGTAGCTCGATTTTTTAATGAACACTTCATTAATTACAGAGTAAATATGCAAAATCCTATAAAAGCAAATCAATTAAGAAGGAGATATGACATTGTATTCTTACCTACAATGTTGATCGTAGATCCCAATGGAATTGTAAAAAGTCAAGTTGATCGAGAATTGACCACTAGCGAATTGCTCAATATGGGTCAAAAAGCGTTAGATCCTTCTTATTACCACATTTCTGAAGCCACAGCTGTAAGAAAAAATACGAATGAAGCTGTTGTTGTTGCTCAAGAATCAAAATCCAAGCCTGTAAAAAAGGCTCAAGAAAATGTAACTTCTCCAAATAAATCTGTGCAGATTGCATCTTCAACTGGATCACTTTCTGAGGCTACAAAAAGATCTAATATTCTTGATAGCTATGAGACAGTAGGTGAGTCTTCCCAAAAAATACTTGTTGTTTTGGATGCTGGCGAACTACCTCCAGAAGTTTTGATGCAAGAGGCTTATTTGCGTCTAGAATTCATGGATGGAAGCCATAAACAGGCTGCAAAAAATTATTTAGCTACTCAAGAAAATTGGGATTCTGAAACAAATAGACAGTTTATACACGATTTTGTAAATAATGCAGCTTCTCCTGAATATGAATTCATTATAGCTAATAAAGAGAAATTCAACCAGCAGTTTGGAAAAGAGTCTGTGAAAAAGACTCTCGAAATTATTACTTATCGAGCATTACATAATTCAGTTCCTAGACCAAGTCTTGAAGAGTCTATCAAACTGTATGAAGATTTGGGCGTTAAAGAACCAACTAGACAAGGGAACAATTATTTCATATCTAGGTTAATTTTGGAGAATGATATTAATGAGGTTCTTCTTATTGGAAATCAATACCTTTCTATAAATCCTCAGGATCATGAAATTCTCTATACTATTGGCCGATTTTTAACCTATAGAAAAAATAGAACATTTGACAATTTGTTAAAAGCTAGTGAATTCATGGAAAGTGCCATTGAGATCAATCCAGAATCTCTAATCTATCTTGACTTACTTGGAGATATTTACACTAAACAGGACAAATCAAATAATGCAAAACGCATTTACTATAAAGCTATTCAGCTAGCTAAAAAACAAGGTAAAGATTCGAAAATTTATGAAGATAAAAGTACTGTCTTAAACGGATAGATGATCTACTTATATTTACTAACAAAAATCATTTTTTTAATTCCGGAATATCAATAAATTAAACTACGCTAGTTCTGAAAGAATACTCCGTTATTCTAATATTTTACACAAAAATGAGGTATTCTTTTTCAAACCATTATGGTCATTCACCATGACAGGCATTCATTTTTGGTTTAGTCCAAAAAAAATCAAAAAACCCAAGGCTTTACCCAGTTTTTAAGAAGACTGACTGACCATCGTAGATGAGCAAGCAATAGCTTGCAAAGGAAGGAACGCAAAAGCGGTGGGAAGCTGAATCCCTATTATTCTAAGCTTAAAAAACTCGGACGGAGGATCTGGTTTTCAATGATAACTATCAGGTATTCAAATATTTATCGTTGTAAAAAATCCTTTTTTTCCTCAAACAATTTTGAGCTCTTAACGAATAATAGCAATCCAAAACCCTAAACTGACTAATGCCGATTTGGACCTAATACCATTAAATCATAACTTCTCAATATTAAAACTCGCTTACTTCTGAATAGCCTTAAAATTGAATTGTTGATATATTCTCATGTAATTGGAGTATTCACATAAAAATTATTAACTCCTATTACTCTATTAGAATAGGCTAGTTTACTTTAAAGTGAAATTACAAAATGTTGACTCATTTCATAGGTTATTATTAAACATACCAAGCCTCTAGATTCAAAGATCTAAACAATGTCAATGAAAATGCTAAGAGTAAACCCCTATTTTCAATGTAAAAGAGATCATAAAAACGCTTATTGAAGCAATTATACTATAAGTTTTAGTCTAAGGATTTTTTCTCTTGTACTTTTTCCATAGTGCCTTAAAAGCTTTTGCCATACCTTTAGATGTCTCTTCATTAAATTTGATGACATCATTACTGTCTTCTAAAGCAGGTGCAGCACATGCAATACAGGCTTCACTAGCATCATATATAGCAGTCTCTGTTATAAATGGATTAAACTCAGATTCTGGCAAAATCAAGAAGTTGTTTTCAATATCTACCTCTGTGACATCGTACATTTTTTTATACGCTGTGAGGTTTTTAATAACAGTAGAAGTAGCTGGTACTATGTATCGATATTTTGTTTTCTCCCCTAAATTTACACTTACTAGCTCGGAAAAATCTTTGTTGTCTATATCATAATGAAGTGTTGGACTGATTACCCATACTTCCTTGGATTTGTCTTCTAGTTTGATCAATTGTTTAAGTGTCATTTGTTCTTTTATTGTTGTTAATGTGCTAATTTACACAAGTTTGATAAAAGATTGATCTATTAATCGAATTTGTGTGTATCACAAATTGCACTTTCTCAAGAAAATAAGCTCCTTGTCATCTTGAGCGAAGCGCCAGCGCAGTCGTGCACTCCTTGTCATTCTGAGCGAAGATTCATCGAAGTCGAAGAATCAAGGAGTAAACCTTTACTTTAATTTCGACCGAAGTGGAGAAATCCACCATTTTATTACATCAAGAACTAGATTTCTCCACTTCGGTCGAAATTACTGCAATAATAGCATTGTCTTCCTTCGACTGCGCTCAGAATGACAATGTTCCACTGCAGTCAGGATAACAATGTTAAAAACTATACAAACAATTATGATTTACTTTTTGTGCAATTTGTGATACACACATCGAATTTAAGACTTTACAAACAAGATAAACACGTTTCGTTCATTTAACCACTAAGTATATATGTTTGTATAAAAATCATGAGCTGAAGAATAGTTAAATTTAAATCGAACAATTTATTAATTAACTAAACCTTCACCTCATGAGAAGTAAAAGTACAAATGCAAACTTTAATGGACAAA